>CEUJ01181608.1_pt1 | contig 38491 bp, 44 predicted proteins | sample 361531 | NCBI WGS metagenome assembly CEUJ01 (sample SAMEA2622842, study PRJEB7988) | marine metagenome | biome: marine biome (ENVO:00000447); feature: marine epipelagic mixed layer (ENVO:xxxxxxxxx); material: "saline water (ENVO:00002010), including plankton (ENVO:xxxxxxxx)" | depth 140 m | reverse complement strand
ATCAGCATCATCAGCATCATCAGCATCATCAGCATCATCAGCATCATTAGCATCATCGGCATTAGTTGATTTTAATATATTATCTACTTTCTCCCTTGCGATTGAATCACAAATTGCTAATTCTATAATAATAATAATTATCAGAAATCCTAAAAATTTCATAACATTTTGTTCATTTTGTCCCGCGCCACCTGTTTGTATTTTCATACTATCTTTAATTGCTTTTTTTATAATTGTAGCAAAAATAGGATTTACCATATATATATTTCTAGAAAATTCGATTAAAAAATTAAAAATTCTATATATTTTATATGAATTTTTTAATAACCGGTGGTTGTGGATTTATTGGTTCAAATTATATAAATTATTTGTTTAATAATAAAAAGGTAAAAAAAATTATAAATTTGGATATATTATATTACTGTGCAAATATTTATAATATAAATGAAAATATTAGAAATAATGAACGGTATAAATTTATAAAAGGAGACTTGAATGAATATGATTTGATAGTAAAAATATTAAATGAATATAAGATTACTCATATTGTTCATTTTGCAGCACAGAGTCATGTAGATAATTCTTTTAATAATTCTTTACAATATACATATGATAATGTAAAAGGAACACACACACTGTTAGAAGCTATTAAAAATACTAATAAAAATATTATAATGTTGCATTTCAGTACAGATGAAGTTTATGGAGAAACAGAAAATGATGAAATGGATGAAAGTTCATTATTATGTCCAACTAACCCATATAGTGCTAGTAAAGCAGCTGCAGAAATGTATATACGAGCGTATATATATTCATATAAATTGAAAATAATTATATCTAGAGGAAATAACGTATTCGGATATAATCAATATCCTGAAAAATTAATACCAAAATTTATAAATTTATTACGAGAAGGAGAAAAATGTACAATTCATGGTAAAGGAGAAACAATAAGAAATTTTATATTTATTGATGATGTTTGTACTGCGGTTGATTATATAATAAATAATGGTACTTTTGGTCAAGTATATAATATTGGTTCAGACCATAGTTATGAAAGAAGTGTTATTGATGTTACAAAACTACTTGTTAAAAAAATTAAGAACGATGACGATTATACAAAATATATTGAAACTATAGAAGACCGACCTTTTAATGATAAAAGATATTTAATAAGTAATGAAAAACTAAAAGAATTAGGATGGGTTCAAAAAATAAGTTTTGATAAAGGAATTGATCTATTATTAGAATATAATAATGATACACAGATAATATTATTCAAACCATTAGAAGAAAATTTAAATTTTGATATTTTTTATAATAAATTAAAAAAAAAATATTGTTATAATATTAAGATATATTCAAATAATAAAGAATATAATGATTTTTCATTTAAATTTTTTAATATTAATGATTTATTTAATTATATATTAAGTAATAATAATTATAAAAATTTTTTAATAATTGATGATTATAACAAATTTAAAATTAATGGATTACAAAAAAAAATAACTAATTTTGATAATATGATTTTAAAAAATTATATTTCAAAATCATTTAATGATAATAATATTTTAGATATTAATTTTAAAGAAGATTGTATAAACACGTTGATTAATATTAATAATTTAAAAAATATTTTAAAAATAACAGATATCAGTCATAAAATAAATATAAAATTGTTAGATTATTTTTTAATTATTTATAATAATTATAATAATGATAATAAATATCTCCGAATATCCAATAATTAATGCATTTTATGGAAATAAATCAAATAAAATTAATGTTATTGATATAGTTTTAAAAAATTTAAATAATAAAGTATGTGTTAATAACCAAATATTCAAAAGAGACCCATGCTATGGTAAAAAGAAAAAGCTTTATATTACTTTAAAAAATAATAAAAAATATGAAATTGATGAAAATTCAACATTTACTATTATAAATAATAAAAAATATAATCACAGTAAAAAATTACAAATAAATAAAGAAAAAATTATACATACTAGCAACATAAATAAAAATATTAATATTGATAATAAATTTAATTATATCTTATCAACAAATGTACGTGATGAAAATAATATACTAGAATTTTTAGTATATCATCTTATGATAGGATTTGATAAAATTTTGGTAATAGATCATTTATCGCAGAATAATGTTACAAATATAATAAAAACATTACCATCTAATTATAAAGATAAAATTGAAGTATTACAATTTAATAAAGAAGGTTCGTATAAATTACATTTTTTAAATGATATAGTTATTCCCTATATGAAAAAAAATTGTAACAAATATTTTATTCATTTGGATGGTGATGAATATATTAATTTAAATAATAATTATAAAAATATATCATCCTTACTAGAAGATTTTAAATATCCAGATATTTTAGCTTTAAATTGGTTGTTATTTGGTTCAAATAATAAAGATATTAATGATAATGAATATAAATGTTTAATCCCAACATATACCAAATGTAATTCAGAATTAAGTAGTCATTTTAAAATTTTAATCAATATAAATATTATAGGGGATAATACATATTTTATAAATCCACATCAAATATATCAAAAAAATAAAACGTTAATATATACTAATATTAGTAATATTAAAATAAATTTTAATGATAAAAATAAAATTTATAATTTATTTAATGATTCTATTCCTAAAATATCAATAAATAAAGCAAAAGCATATATAAATCATTATATAATTCAGTCAAAAGAAGATTATAATAAAAGAAAAATTAAAAGAAATAGAGATGATATTGAAGCAAGTAGACAATTTAATAAAAATACATATACCATGTTTAATAATATTGTAAATAATAATTTAATAAATTATTACACTGAAATAAAAAAGATATTTACAAGAGAGAAAATAGGATTTATAATTTTAAGATATGTTATTAATAATGAAACAAACAAAATGTGGATAAAATGTTATAATAGTATAAGAAAATTTTATAATAATAAAATTATGATAATAGATGATAATAGTAAAAAAGAATATATAACTAATAAAAAATTACAAAATTGTTTTATTATAGATAGTAATTTTAAAGGTAGAGGTGAATTATTACCTTACTACTATTATTTAAAGAATTATTTTTGTGAGAGAGTTGTTGTTTTACATGATAGTATGACTATAGAAGAAAAAATAGATTTTGAAAATATTATAAATTTTAAAAATTTTACAAGAATTTTTTCATTTAGTAATAATTGCTACAATATTGATATAAAATATTTTAAAATTTTTTGCAATACCATTTCAAATGGAGATTATGTATATCAATATCATATTGATAACAAAAAAAAATTATTAGGTTGTTTTGGAGTTTGTTACATTATAGATTATAATTTTTTAAAAAAAATTAATGATAAATATAATATACAAAATTTAGTAAAAGTAATAGATTCGAGAGATAAAAGAAAAACACTAGAAAGATTTTTTTCTTGTTTATTTGAAATAGAACATAACTCGTCTAAATTACCACATTTATTAGGTAGTATTTTTGAAACATTAAAAAAACAAAAATTAAACGAAAATGTTTTGATTTACAAAAATTTTTATGGTAGATAATATAATAATAATGAATATAATAAAATTAAATCATGATGAGATTAAATTTATTAAATGTTTTTATGGATTAAATAAATCTTTAACAAACACTAGTAATAAAGTAAGAGTTCATTTAAATAATTGTATAAATAAAAATATTTATTTTATTACTTTTAAAATTAATAATACAAATATGGGTATTGATCCCGCACCTGGTAAATGTAAAATATTTAATTTACATTTTAAAGATAAACAATATAATTTAAAAGAAAATGAAAATATTTATTTTTATATTAAATTATCGTTTAATATAGTTTTTAAAAATGAGATAAATGGAATAGGATTAGATAAATATAATTATGCTACGATATTTGGTAAAGGACCTACATTTAAAAATATTGATAAAAAAGATAAAGAATTACGAAGTGCAATTAATCAAGCAGGTAATTTTGCAAAAGGTCTAGATTTATTGTGTATGAATGATCATCATAATATATTTGAAATAAATGATAAAATTTATAAAAATTTAAAATACTTATTAATACCTGAATATATGCATATTAATCAAAAATCATCTAAAGAAGGATATTTTGAAACTATTCTTGAATATTTAAATAATAAATTTTTTGGTAATTTAATAATTTATGATCTAAAAACATCAAAAAAAAACACACAATATATAATTGATTTACAAACCGCACAATCGAGTGGAAATAATTGTTTTGAATTTATTGGTAAATATACTAATATTAAACTAATTGATTTATATGGAGTAGGTATAAAATCAAAAAAAAAATATAATGATAATTTTATTGGTAATGGTTTATATACCGATGATATTATAGAAACAATTGTTAAAGTATTAAAAGATAGTGCTAATATATATAAACTTAAGTATAAATTAAATTAATTTATATTATATGATTATTGTATTTTATATTACTATTATATATTAATTATTATAAGTTTATTATAATAATTAATATTAATTATTATAATGATTAAATTAGTAGCTTTTGATTATGATGGTGTTTTTACAAATGGTAATATGTATATTTTAGAAGATATAGCATTAAAACAATATAATTGTAAAGATGGTTATGGCATATCATTATTAAAAAAAAATAATATTAAAACAGCCATTATATCAGCACATAAATTAGATACAAATGTAAGTAATATAGTAAATCATCTAAGTATAGATTATTATAGTCAAGGTCATAATAAATTAGAAGTACTAAATAAATTTATTGAACATATTGGATGTAAATTAAATGAAGTTGCTTTTATTGGTGATGATATTGGTGATATAGAAGTTATGAATAAAGTTGGATTTTCAGCATGTCCTTCTGATGCTATTAATTTATGTAAGGATAATGTTCATTACATTTGTTCAAAAAAAGGAGGTGAGGGATGTGTTAGAGAATTTATTGATATTATTTTAGATACAAGTAATAACAACCATATTACAAATTATATTACACAAATAAAAAAAGAAGCCTGTTATCAATTAAATAATTTAAATAATATTAATTTTGACTTTATAACAAATAAAATATTATCATGTAAGGGAAATATATATGTAACCGGTGTAGGTAAATCAGAAGATATTAGTATGCATTTAATTAATTTAATGAAATCAATTAGTATTAAAAGTCATTATATTAATATAATGAATTTAACACATGGTGATATGGGGTGTATTGATGAAAATGATATGATAATTTTTTTTAGCAAAAGTGGTAATACGAGTGAAATAATGGATATAATTAAATTAATAAAATGCTATAAAATTGGTATATGTTGTAATAATAATTCTTTATTTTCTAAATATTGTAATTATAATATTATATTACCATTTCAAAATGAAATTACAAATAATAAAAAAATAAACTATATTCCTTCTAATAGTTACATGTCTCAATTATTTTTTTCTAATATTTTAATAAATAATTTAATTGAAAAATCAGGTATGACTTTAGATTTATATAAATCTAATCACCCTGCTGGTAATATTGGGAACAACCTAAGAAAAGTTAAAGATATTATCATAATAGAATATCCAAAAATATTATTAAATGATAATGTTAAATTAAATGATGTTTTATTGGAAATGACAAAGTATAGTATCGGTTGTTGTTTTTTTGTAAATAAAGATAATAATTTACTTGGTGTTTTAAGTGATGGTGATATTAGAAGAAAAATGCTAAATAGTAATATAGAAAATATTAATATAGAAAATATAAATATGGAATATACTTTTATTGAAAATTCAAATATATATTTAAATGAACTAGACAATCATAAAAATTTAAAAAAATATAAAAAAGCTAAATTTATACCAGTTATAGAAAATAATTTTATTATTGGTATTATTAATTATAGTAAAATATAAATATATATTTACCTTCATTTGTATAAATTTCAAGCTAATTAGTTTTTTTTTTCTATCATTACATTATAATATAATATAATGATAAGGATTATGAACGAAGATTATAATAAGAGTGAAATTATTGAAAGTATAAATGATATTAATAAAAATAATAAATTTAAAATAAATACTAATATTTATCTTAATCTCAAAAAAAGTAATGGCGAGTATTTTGTAAATAATATAACTAGCGAATTATCCTTATTTTTTTCTGGTAGTAGAAATAATTTTGATGAAAAATATAATTATCAATTTATAACTATAAATTCATTAAATCCTAATAAATATAATTATGATTATTTATCAAATAAAAGATATAATCTAGTAAAAAGCAAAATGCCCAAGTTTAGTAAAAAATATAATTATAAAAAAGATGGATATATATTATTATTGTTTTCAAATTCCACTGGATGGTTTAAAAATAATTTAAAAAATAAATTGTCCCTCGCTGATAATATTATTAATTTAATAAAAGATATAAGAAGGTATACTGATAGAGAAATTATTATTAGACTACATCCAAAAGATTTAGAAAAACATAATTTTATTAATTCATTAAAAATAAATAATTTTAAAAAAGTAAAATTAAAAAAAAAAAAATATTATGATTTACTTGATACTCTAAATAATTTGTTAAAAATAAATGATTTTAAAAAAGTTAAATTAAAAAATGATAATTTACTTGATACTCTAAATAATTCTTATTGTTGTTTTACTCAAAATAGTAAGATTATTTTTGATCTTGTAAATATAGGTATACCATTATTTAATTTAAATTGCTATAATGTTAATTACTTTAATAATATTTTTATAAAATTAAAATATATTGAAAATTTAGAAAATATAAACTTACCAGATAGAGAATTATTTTTAAAATATTATTATAGATTTATATTTTTTACATATGAATTATATGAAAAAGATGGTTTAAATAAAATTTTAAAATATTATAATATAATTGATGACTGAATTTTTATACATATTCCAAAACAGGAGGTACTAGTGTAAAAAAAAAATATTATCCGAAAAAGTAAAAATAGAAGGATTTAAAGTAAATGGTGAATTAATATAATATAATAAAATATAATTTAATTATATTATGAAATATAATTTTATAAATTCAAAAATAGGTATATGTTTTCCTAATATCTATGATGACGATATTTCTTGGTTTAGAAATCAACCAGACCCATTAACAAAAAATGAAAGAAATGAAGTTGAAAAAATATATCAAGATATTATTACAATTAATAATTTAGAGAAAAATATAAAATCATTACAATGTTTACTTAATTTTTTAACTAAAACAGGTAAAATTTCAAAAATTACAAAAAATGTAATAGATGAAAGTATTAAATTATTAAAAGATGAAACTAAACTAATAGTTTTATCAAAAAAAAAAAATAATTTTGAGGTAAAAAATAGTAAAATATTTAATAATTTTTTAAAAAATGGGATTTATGGATTTCATATGGATAATAATTTATTAGAAAAATTAAAATTAAATTTAAAAAGTAAAATAAATAACCTAATTCTTATGGAAAAACCAAAAATGGAAATTTATGAGAGAGGATATTTACTTGAGAGAACACTTAGACTAGGTAAAGATTCTATGAATATTATAAATGAAATTTTAATTGATAAAGATATTTTTAATATTGCTAAAAAATATTATAATTGTAATTTTACTTTAAATGGTGCTATACTACATAGATCTACAGATGAAGATGAACATTGTGTTCAAACATTAAATGATTTAATTAAGAATAATCCACCTAGACATAAAAATTGCCATATTGATCCAAAGTTAAATATTAAATGCATGATTTATTTAAATGATGTTGGAATAAATGATGGACCGTTTCATTATGTAAAAGGTAGTCATTTATTCAAAAAAAATAATATTGTAAAAAGAAATATTGCTAAATCAATAAATGTTTATAATATCAATAACACACCTAATAAAAGAATAGAATTTTTATGTCTACCTAAAGATTTTCAAAATAGTAGTAATTTTGGAAATTATATTTTGAATGATTCAAAAAATGGATTATTTTTAAAAGATAATTTAAAACCTTTAACATCTGATTTAGGAAATTTATTTATATTTGATCCAGATGGTATTCATATGGGTGGTAATACAAATGGTGGTGAACGAATAGCCATTCAAGTCATTTTAAAACCTCAAATATAATATATATGAATATATTAATTTTACATATACCAAAAACAGGTGGTAATTCATTACAGAATTATTTTTCAAACCTTGAAAATTTTAATAGTTATTCAATTGGTCATGACATAAATAATTTAAAAGTTGGTGGTAATATTAAATTATTTAAAAATTCTAAATTTATTAAAAATGAAATTATAACTAATTTAGATGAATATTTTAAAATTACTATTATAAGAAATCCATTTGACCAAATGGTATCTTATTATCATTTTGAATTAGATACTATAAAAAAAATGATAAAACTATACGAAATCGCAAATATAAAATATAATAAATCATTAAACAAGTTACCGTTTAATGATAGAAAAAAAATATTTATTTCTGTTTTTACTGATTGGCAAAGTAAAGATAATAAAATTAATTTAAAAACCTCACATGATTTAAACTTTTACAAAGATAAATTAAAAATATATGATAATTTTAATAAATGGTTAATAAATTATTTAGATTCTCATTATTTTGATTTCACTAAATTTACAGAAAATAGTGATTTTATTATTAAATATGAAAATTTAGAAAATGATATTATTTTATTAAAAAAAAAATTAAATATAACAAGTGATATTTCTTATCCTTGGTTAATTAAATCAAATAGAGATAGAAATTATAAAAATTATTATGATAATAATTCTATTAAATTAATAAAATCAAAATTTTCAAAAGTTTTACATACGTTTGATTATAATTTTTAATTCTAATAAAAATATATATATATAAAATGGAAAATCAATTGAGAGATTTAATATATATAGGTAGCGAATTATTGATTCGTGATATTTTAAAAGATAAAAAATATGAAAATAAAAAAAGACTAGAACCATTTGGCTTTAAAGGTAATTCACAAACGGATGAAGTTGGTATTATTCAAGAGATATTTAATAGAATTGGCACAACGAATAAAACATTTATAGAATTTGGTGTTGGTGGAAAAGAAAATGAAAATAATACATGGCATTTTTTAAAAGATGGATGGAATGGAGTATGGTTTGAAGGGTCAAAAGAAAGAGTTGAATATTTAAGTAAATTATTGGAAGGACCTATTAAAGATAAAAGACTTCGTATAGGATGTAATTTTATTTATCCAGAAAACGTTAATACTATTTTTAAAAAATATAATTTACCAAATGAAATTGATATGTTAAATATTGATATTGATTCAATAGATTATTGGGTATGGGAAAATATAGATAGTAAAATTTTAAATCCAAGAGTTGTAATAATTGAATATAATGCAAAATATAAACCACCGATGGAATGGATAAAAGTAAATGATAAAAAATTAAAATTTGATAAAACAGATTCAATGGGTGCATCTTTAAAATCATTAGAATTGCTTGGTAGGAAAAAGGGATATAGTTTAGTTGGTTGTGGAATATCAGGAGCAAATGCTTACTTTGTAAGAAATGATTTACTTGGAGAACACTTTTGTGAACCATTCACTGCTGAAAATCATTATCAGCCAGCTAGATATTATATATGCAAAAGTGTTAGTGGTAAAAATTATGATTATTCAGGAATGAAAAATTCATATTGTTCACATATTGGTAAAAATGGTAAATTATTTTCATAATAATAAACAGTTTAAAATAAAAAAATACATATATATATATATATATATGTCTCATTTAGGCGGTCATATTAATAAAAATAATATAGAAGAAGGTTCTTTATTATTTTTAAAAAATAAATTTAAAATAAGCAGTATGATTGACATTGGGTGTGGTCCTGGTGATATGGAAGAAGTTTGTAATAAATTAAATATAAAATTTTTTGGATTAGAAGGAGATAAAAAATGCAAAAAAGAAAATATAAGAATAATTGACTTCTCAAAAGAAAAATATGAGAGTAATGATATATATGATTTAGGATATTCGACTGAATTTTTGGAACATGTTGAAGAAAAATATATTGAAAATTATATTAATGCTTTTAAAAATTGTAAATATTTATTAATTACTGCTGCCCCACCATTATGGCCAGGACATCATCATGTTAATTGTCAAAATCATGAATACTGGCTTAGAATATTTAATAAAAATGGATTTATATTAGAACCTTATCTAACTTTAAAAGTTAGAGAAAACTCAACAATGAATTGTAATAGACCAAATAAAAAAAAATTTATTAAACATAGAGCTTTATTTTTTATAAATGATAAATACAATAATATACAATTATGTGAACAAAAACCAACTGATATTATAAAAGATACATATTTTAAATATAATAAATATATAGAAAAAGAATTTAAAAATAATAATGCAATTGGTGTTACAGCAGTTGAAGATTATTTATTTAAATCAACTATTCCTTTAGTTTCATATATTATATAATCTTTATAGCTACCTCTTGTTGATATCCTTTATTCCGGAATTCTTTAAATGTCATATTTTGATACTTTTCTTGTAATATGTCTTCATAGAATATAACATTACCATGGGTATATAACCATTCAAAATTAATATTATTATTAACATTCAATTCATAAAGTGCCTTTATTTCACCTTCATAGAATTTGTTATAATTAATTAATTCATCAAATACTATGATTAACCCTTTTTTGATTTTATTATGTTTTAATAAAATATTAAATACATCTCTAGTACTTGAATATAAATCACAATCAATATGAATCATGTCAATAATGATATTGGGATTTTTATTTAAAAATACATCTAAAGTATCATTAAACCATCCTTTTATTAAATGGGTATTTTTATCCACTTTTGGTAATCCTTTTACTTGAAAATGTTCTTTTTTACATACTCCATTCCAATCATTCGGAAGACCTTCAAAACTATCAAAACCATATACTTTATCACAATATTTTGAAATCATATTTATTGTCATTCCATTAAAAACTCCAAATTCTAAACATAATTTAAATTTATTTTCAATTAATATTTTTTTTAAAGTAAAATTTTTATTTCTTTCTTTTTTAAAATTTTTAGATTTATCATGTAATAATTTTAATTGTACATTTAACCATTCATAATATTTTAAATTATTCTTTCTACCACAATCTACATTTTCATCTATAATTAACATATTATTTTATTAGATTTTTTATATATTTAATCGCAGTTCCATCTTCATATTCTTTTTCAGTATATTGCATATAACTAATATCATACATTTTTTGTAATATTTTATTTTTATCAGGAATATATAAATTATTTATATTATTTAAATCATTTGTTGCTAAATCATATATTATAGACATTTTACTTAATGCAATTATAGGTTTACCTTCAATAATTGCATCAACTAAAGATGTTGAATTATATGATATAACACAATATGCCTCATTTAAACTATCTATTAGATTTTCATTCTCATCTTTTTTTACATAATATGGTAAAGTTATATTAAATTTCCCACGTGGTTTAAATAAAGGATGATATCTAAATACTATTTTTTTATTAGTTATATTTTTTAAAGTAATAAATAGTTTATTAATATATTTATTATAATCTATTTCTTGAACCTGTGTATCCCAAGGCAATTGAGCACAAAATAAAATATATCCATCATTTTTTATATCAATATCTTTTATTTTAATATTTAATTTTTCAAATCTATCTTTAGGACAATTTACAGGTTTTATTTTACTAAAACCGGCAAAACCATTAATACCAAATGACCTATAATATTTTCTATTTAAAAATCCTTGTTCAATAATTATATTATATTTATATTTATTCATAAGAATATCTCTAAAAAAAGTATTATCTTTAAATTTACATTTTATACCCCAATGAAAATTTATTTCACTGGTTTTTTTTAAATAACCCCATTCTTTATTAACATTTAATTTATTATCATTAAAATATTTTTCAATAGATAATAATGTTGGACCTATTATTTTATCTTTCATATTACGATCATAATATAAATCCATATTATATATTATAATAGTAAAATTATTTAAATAATTTTTTTTCCTCATTTTCATTTAAATATTTTAACCATAAATTTCCATAAATTACATCTCTATATTTTTCATACCAAGGACCACCATCTGTAAAATGTAACGCTTTAAAATTATCAGTATGATAATAATTTACAAGATAATTATATTCAATTGGTAATCTACCAATATTTTCATTGTCACAATATTCCATACGATGTAACCATTTTGGAGATTTATTATTAATATTTTCAGGTGTTAATTTTTTAATATCTGGATGCGAACAATTAAATAACATCAAACTTGACCAATTTTTACGAGGATACCATTCCTGTTTTTTCCCATCCATCTTAACTTTATCATTACAATCATGATATTCGTGTTTAACACATAATATGGATTTAGTATCATCTTTATACTTTTCTAATATTTCATTTGGATCACAAAACCATAAAAAATCACTATCGCAAAACAATGCCCAACCTTCATAATTATTTAAATAAGGAACTAAAAATCTAGTATAAGTAAATTCAGTAGAACCTGTATTGTCTTTTCTTTTATATATATTTTTCTCTTTTAAATCTTTCAAATATAATCCATTTATATTTAAATTATTATTATATTTTAACATAGAACGTTTACAAACATCAAATGCTAATTGTTGGCCGTAATTACTACTATCAAAACCAATATATATATTCATTATTTATACTTAGATTCTTCATTTAAATAAATTTTAGTATTTTTCCTTTGACCTTTTCCTACCCATATATATGAATTTTTTTGAAATGTCCAATCAATATATTTTAATTCTAAATTAGATACAATTAAATCATTATTAGATGTTAACAAATCGGTTATACTTAATTGGTCTAAAAACCATTTTAATTCTTTATTAGAATTAAATATAGAATTATTCCATTTATTTAAGAATACTTTTGTTTTGTTACTACTTTTAATTCCAATAATACCTGTTTTATATTTACCAATTTTCTTTGCTGTTTTTTCATCTATTTGTAATGTTTTAAATAAAATAATATCTGCTTTTAATAATTTTGAAAATAATTCATCTAAATTTTTTCTAATTATAGTATCTGCATCCATCCAAAATACTATTTTATGTTTATCAAGTATTTTTGGATATATTTTTGCTCGAACACATGAAGCGTATGCTTTTAATTTATCTCCAGTATATTTTACATTATCATATTCAATACATAATTTATTATTTTTTATTTTTTCAAAAAAATTATCTTTTTTTACATTTATTAATGAAATAAAAAAACTAATATTTGAATTATATTTATTTAAACTATTATATAAAGATAATGCCCGACTTAAATAATCTTCTGTGCATGCAGTAAATATACATATATCTTCCATTATATTTAATTAGAATATTTACTTACAAAATAATATCAACATCGTTCTGAATCTTCGACTTCAATTCTATTAATCTTAAAACCTTGTTCCATTATTTTCATTAAATACAAGAATACCAATGTAAATATTTTATATTATATTATAATATGAAAATTAAAAATAAAGAATTATTATTACTTATTTTATCTATTTTATTTATTTTAATTATTATATGTAGAAATAAAACATATAAAAATATGACATATAAAAAAACTTGTACATGTTTTCAACACAATAAAACTTTTAAAATTACAAATGAATCTTATGAATATGTTAAAAATTATAAAAAAGAATTAATTAGAAATATTACAAAATTATTAAATGATTTAAATATTAAATTTTCTGTAGCTGATGGTATGTTACTTGAATATGAAAGAGGTGAAATAATATATAATGATGATGATGTAGATATAAGATTTGATAATAATGATTTTAAAAAATGGGAAAATTTTTGTAATAATAATAGTAGAGAGTTAGATGAATATAATTTAATTTTTGATAATAGATTTAAAAATATTAAACAGCAGAAAATAGATGGTATTCAATGCTCATTAATTAACTTCGATGGTTCTAGTAAGTATAAAGATATAGATATTCATTTAGATTTGATTTCTTCTAATGTTGAAAATAAATTTTGGCCAGATTTTAATATAAATTTTAATAATTTAAGAAAAGTAAAAATATATAATGTAGAAACATTTATTCCATCAAATGACGATGCTATTGAATATTTAAAATTTATTTATGGTCCTAATTATATTATACCAGAATGTTTATATGAACTAAAATAAATTAATTATTGTATTTACTTACTAAATAATTATAATCTTCAATAGTATCAACCCCTCGTTCCGAATCTTCTACTTCAACACTATTAATCTTAAAACCTTGTTCCATTATTTTCATCCATTCAATATCTTCAATTAATTGTAATCTAGTATTATTATTATTATAATGTTTTATTAAATACGATGCATCAAAAACAAATATACCAATATGAATATAATAATCTGTATCAGGAACAATATTATAATTTTTATTAGATGGTATTACATTTCTTGAACAATACATAATATTATTATTTTTATCTAAAACTAATTTACCTCTAGATTTTAATTTTATTGTATCTACATCTCTAGTCATATGATGTATTGTACTACAAACAATATTTTCATCTTCTTTTTTATTAATATAATTATCTATAGCTTTTGAGATATTTTTAATATTAATAAATGGTTCATCACCTTGAATATTTATAACTACTTTATTTTTTAATGATATTGTATTTGCAATATAATAATTTTGTAAATAATGTATTATTCTATCCGTACCATTTAAGCACAATTCATGAATTATAATAGCAATGCCTCCAAAATCATCAACTTCTTTTTTAACAAGCTCGCTATCAGTTAATACTACTAAATCAAATATTTTATATTTTTTTTTTAATTCTAATGCTTTTTCATATACATGATTTATAATAGTTTTTCCATTTATTTTTAATAATGGTTTTCCAGGTAATCTTGATGATTCATATCTAGCTGGTATGCATATAATAAATTCCATTATATAAATATTTTATATAATAAAAATTATTAAACTAAATTACATTGTTAGATAAAAATATACTTCACTATAATTCCAAGTTAATTTATTTGCAGATATCACAGTCTTAGTTTTAGGATTATATTGTTCATTAAGTTCAAAATTTTCATTTAAATTAAAAATTTCATCAATAATTAATTCCATTTTTAAAGATTGTCGTTTCATAAATTTGTAAAAAGATATCATACTAATTGTACAAATAAACCAAATATTTCCATCATAATAAGAATCATCTATGTATCTACCAACCATATCCTGATTCATTTTATATTTATTATTAAAGTAACTTTTTAATTCTTCTATATTTGTTATTACTTTATCGTAATATTTATATTCAAATATATCATTATCATAATCAATATGATTTAATGCCATAAAAATACTTGCATCTGAATATCTTAAAACATTTCCATAAATATCAAATGAGGATATTATTTTTTTATCTGATAAATGATTATTAATCAATTCTTTTATTCTTAGAAAATATATATTATCTAAATTATTAAATTTAAAATATACATATTCTTTTAAAAATTTTGCAATAACAAGTCTGGTATAAAAATGATATCCTAATTTTTCTTCCCATAAATCATAACATGGTATCTCCAAACTATTTACAGTATAATTATAATCTTTTTCTATTATTTCTAAAATTATATTATTTACTATAAATTTGTAATTACTATCTAGTATACTTGCTATTTTAATCATAATTAAACCTCGTAATGCAGGTCCATCGTTCTGTGGTCTACCCCAATTCTTATTAAAACAAGTTTTATTTGTATTAAATTTTGGTTCACCCAAACCACCAATTGGTATTAATCTAGTTAATTCATATTCCGCATTAACATATTTTAATATTATTTCTAAATATTTAGAATTTTTTGTTTTAATATATTCATTTACTATTACTTTCATTGCAATTGCACTATCTCTTATCCAATGATAGTAATAATCAGGATTTTGTGTAGAGGGTGATGCAATAATAAGACCGTTATTTGTTTTATCAATATTATCTAAAATTTTATCTATACACTTTTTTAGGTAAATTTCATTTAAATCCATTATAATCTATAATTATATATAAAATAATTGATAAAAATTGAATGTAAATATCTTTATTTATTTAAAATATAAATTTAATGACTGAAATTAAAACTTATTGGAACAACAAGGGAAAATACCAAAAAGCATATGATTATTTTTATGATAAATTAGTTCCAAAATCAGGTAAGGCTGATGACCCTTTTGGTGAATTACTATCAATGGTAAGTTGGATATATCAACGTAGATATAATGATGGAGATTCATATGATGATCTTTTAGGAGATAATGACAATGGATTTTTTGCAAATAATAAAAACATGCCAGAAAAACAACGTAAGAAAGTAGAATATATGATAGGGGATGCGAAGGAAGAAGAATTAGAAAAAACTGTAAATTATGTTCTTAAAGAAATTATGCTACATCATAGTACAGATGATAAGGTATGGAATCCAGAAACAAATAGATTAATTCGTATTGATACTGCAAAGGGGCTAAAAGTATTAAAAGATTTTGGTTGCACAATACATTATAGTGTTAATTAATAGTAATAAAAATTGAATATAATAAATAATATATATATATTATTATTATATTTAATGACTACAACGCTTTCTAAATTTTATATTTATACTACTCATCCAAGACAAGCATTTGAACAAGATGTATCTGATTATATTGATATTCTCAATACTATATCACAAAATAGTTATAATAATATCATGATTATTATTGGTGGATCTTATTGGAATTATAATCAAAAATATGATATTATTTGTAAAAATATTCGAACATCTTTGGAAAATTATGGTGATGGGAAAAATCTTATAGTTAATATAGATGGTGATAATGATAGATTTACACCAAAAAATAATGAAAATAATACATATATCCATCTAAAATTATTCTTGGGTTATGAAATTAATTGTCCATTTACTATTGAATTATTTAAATTTATAGATAATTATTTACAAATTAATACAAAAATATGTATTATTAATTCGGTTTTTGAATATGGTTCTATTATTACAAGTAAGATTGAAGTTAGTCAAATATTTAATAAATACAAAAATACCAATAATATTAAAATACTAAATGTTGTTAATTTTCCTTCAACTGAATTGAATTCAAGATATGATATTTCTTTGATTATTACAAATTTACTAGTAAATTATCAAAATGAATTTATATTTTGGAAGAAAATATATAAAAATATTACTGGAAAAGATTATAAGAGAGATATCAAACATAATAATCTAAAATTAATTACGTTTGATACATTTTTAATGCATTATATTCATTTATTTTTTAACACATGATATAATTAATAGTGTGTTAAAAAATTGATTTTTACAATCAATAGATAAATATATTTGTATATTAATGAACTCGTCAGAACTAAAAATTCCTGAATATTATATTGCTAAAGGTAAAGATGGTAAAGAACAAATTGTTAAATATCGTACTAAATTTTACAATAGTAATAATGAAATAGTATATGAAGGAGATTATGGGTATTATGGATATCATGAAGTGTATACTCTTCAAAAAAATATGCGAGAACTAACAAAAGAGGAACGAGATTATCAATCTAAACATGAATTTTGGAAACTACCACAAGACTTTTATCAATCTATACCAGAATTTTAATTTAATTTATATTTAGAAAATTCATTAAATCACTTAATTGTGATAGTGGGAATTGAGTTGGAGCATCACAGAAAGATTCATCTGGTCTATCATGAACTTCCATAAATATACCATTTACTTCTAATGCCATAGCAACTCGTCCCATATATGGAATCATATCACGTAATCCACCAGAACGAACTGTTCCGTCAGCCATTGTTTGTGCTGGTTGTTGAAGACAGTGAGTTATATCCATGCTAACAAGATTTGTATCTGATTTTAACCAAATTAAGTTTCTTGGATCTACAACTAAATCATTGTATCCATACATATTACCACGTTCACATAAAATTACATTTGGGTTTCCAAATTGAATAATTTTTTCTTTACATTTATGCATTGTTTGAGCGTTTGCAAATTGTGCTTTCTTAACATGAATTACTTTTCCTGTTTCAGCTACAGCTCTTAGTAAATCTGTTTGACGACATAAAAACGCAGGTACTTGGATAACATCAACTACTTCGGCAAGTAATGGTGCTTGCCATGATTCATGAATATCTGTTATAATATTAATCCCTAATTCTTCTTTAACTCTTCGAAGAATTCTAATCCCTTCTTCTATTCCAACTCCTCTATAAGAATTTAAACTAGAACGGTTCGCTTTATCAAAACTTGTTTTGAAAATAAATTCAATATTATAATTTGCAAAAAAATCTCGTAATTCTTTAGCCATATGCATAACATGTTTTTCACTTTCAATAACATTCGGTCCTGCCATTATAAAAAATTTACTTTTTAATCTATTAAATAAATCCATTTACTTAATAAATTAATAATTATTTATATATATATAATATTAAATATTACTAAATAATCTATTCGCTTTTATTGCTATCCATCCTTTAATATCGTGTTCATTTAATGCCGAAATACAATTTCTAATTTCTTCTTTGTCATCTTCTGTAAAATTTCTAAAATCATTCTCATATAATTGACAATATTTAAATAATGTTTTAATTTCATTATCTACAGGTGTTGGATTTATGATATAAATATAACAATTATCTTTTGCAGTGTATTGTGAAAATTGTCCTCTCCTATAAATACTAGTATATTTACTAAAAAGATGTGGTGGTAATTGAGCTAGATTAATCTTAAAAAAACTTTCATTTGTTTTTGTAATTGTTATATCTTCATTATTTTCATTTTTCTTAGTAACACTTATCATTTTCTTTTTTGGTAAAACTAATCTCCACCCAGATGCTATTTCTTGTTGAGTTAAAGGTGATACAGTGTGGGTTTTAGTATTTTTCCCATCCTCTGTATAATAATCAATTTCAACATCAAATGAGCCGTATTTTCTAGACATTAATTATTATTCAATTTTGTCTTTAATTAATTATTAAATAATATATAGTTAAACTAATATTTTTAAATAATATTTAATGATTAGATTATTTAGAAACATTCCAAAAGTATCACCTATAAAAAATATTCGAAATTTATCATTAACAAATGTAAAAAAAAAAATGATATATACTGAAAATGAAGAATGGCACTATCATGAAAATGATTATATAAAAGTTGGCGTAACAAAAAAAGCAATCAAAGAATTAAGCGATATTGTTTATCTGGATTTTAATTATGAAAATAATGATAATATAGAACCTGGTGATGAAATAGCAAGTATAGAAAGTGTTAAAGCAACTGAATTTATTACTATTGATTTTAATTGTGTTTTAATTGAAAATAATGAACTTTTATCAGAAGATTTAGAATTACTAAATACAAATCCTGAAAATACAGAAACTAGTTATTTAGTAAAGATTAAAAAAATAGATTAATAATATTAATAAACAATGGATGATTTATTAGATTTTACATTCGATGAATTAGAACGAGGTGTTACTAATAATAAAATAAACAATGAAGAATTAATAACTATAAACAATTGGAACAATTATAAAAGCAATATAAATAATAAAATAAATACAATGTGGAACTTTATATTATATAATGATTTTAATAATCAAGAAATTAGAAGATTACACGATGAAATAAATTCTATGGATAAAACATTAAATAATTTAACTCATGATAATAATAAGCTATTTGAAGATAATCGTAATATGAAAAGAAAATTAGAAAAATATAAAGATACAGATGATAAACCTACTCGTAAGAAAAGAAAAATTAATCATCTTAAAAATGAATTTAATAAACAGACTAAAAAGAAAAAAGATTTATATAATAAAGAATTAAAAGAAAATATAAAAAAGAGTAAATTATTAGATATATTTTCTTCTCTTGAAAGTATTGGTGATATAATTAATCTTAAAAATAATAGTGATAAATTTTATTTTATGAATGATAAAAAATTTTTAAAGTTATATAATTTAATTCCAGTATTGGAAGAACTAGATAAAATTATAGGTATGAAAAATGTAAAAGAAACTATATTTAAAAGCATTTGTTATTTTATTCATGGTATAAATAATAATCAAGAATTGAATCATGTAATGATTTCTGGTCCTCCCGGAGTAGGAAAGACTACAATTGCACAAATTATAGGTAAAATTTATTTAGAATTAGATTTTTTAGAAAATGATAAATTCAAAGTAGCATCTCGTTCTGATTTAATAGCAAAGTATTTAGGTCAAACTGCGATAAAAACACAAGAAGTTATTGATAGTGTTATTGGTGGGGTTTTATTTATTGATGAAGTATATTCATTGGGTAATCAAGAAAAACGAGATTCATTTGCAAAAGAATGCATCGATACTATTAATTTAAATATGACTAGAAAAGAACCATGGTTGCTCATCGTTGGAGGCTATAAAGAAGATATTTATAATTCTTTCATGTGTTACAACAAGGGATTGGAAAGAAGATTTACAGTTAAATTAGAAATAAATGATTATACATCAGAAGAACTATTTAAGATTCTTCATAAATTTATAAATGAAGATAATTTTAAATTAAAAGATAATGCACTAACTATTGATGATATAGAAGAAAATAAAGATAATTTTAAATTTTTTGGTGGAGATATGAGAAAATTATATCAAAAAGCAAAAGAGTTTTATAGTTTAAGACTTATGAAAGAATCATTGGAATTAAATAATGATAACAAAGTATTAACTAGAGACGACTTTAAAAAAAGTTTAGAATATTTTAAAGATGATACCAATGAAAAAGATGATAAATATATGTTATCAATGTATACGTAAATTAATTTAATAAAATTAAATAATTATTTAATTTTATTAAAAACTTTTAATTAGAAAGTACTACATTTGTCCAAGTGCTTTTTTTGGATTTACCCAATTTTTCATTTAAATAATTTTTAAGTTCTTTTTTATCTGGAACATTGTCTTCATATTGGTCTTGCCACCATTCACTAAAGGCTTGATAGAAATCACTACCTTTAACAATATCGGTTGCTTCATCAGTTTGTTGAACACACGATTCGAAGAATGAATCAAATGGATTTTCATCATCTTCTGATTCTTCAACTTCTGATTCTACTTCATTTGAAATATCTTGTGCAACAGGTTGTGATACTGGTTGTGATACTGGTTGTGCAACCGGTTGGGAAACATGTAGTTCAACAGGTTGTTCAACAGTTTCGGAAACATGTTGGACTGAAGAATCAGATGAATATAAATACTGAAGTAATGCATTTACATATGAATTATTTAGTAGTGATAAAGATTGTCTTACTTCATTTTCTGAAACACTATTTTCTGAATATAAACGTAATCGCAACATTACACTATCATATAGATGACAAGCAGATGATTGAAAATTTAAAAGTAAGTCTGGGAAATTTAAATTAGACATTTCATTTGTAATTTGTTCATTTGTTCTACCGTAACTTTGAAGTAAGCGGGCAGTTTCTAAATTAAATAAAAATTCATTTAGTTTTTCTTTAAGATGCATTAAATTATATATTAATTATTTTTTAAATATATATAATTTAATTTATATTATTATAATGTTTTGCAAATTTTCTATATGTTAAATTTAAAATTTCCATATCTCCTATGAATTCATATCTATTAACCATACCAAAGAAAAATAATAATTCCGTAGAGAATGCACCTAAAACGAATAATATTAATACTTTATCAGATAATGATAAAGTATAATCGCTCATATTATTCCATTTTAATTTAGATTGAACTGATTTCGTGCTAAATATTATTATTAATAGTAATGATACTAAAACTATACTAAATATAAATATTAAAAATGGTTGTAATTTAATCCAAATTATTTTTCTATTTAATCTTAATCTTTCTTTTTTTGTTAAATTAGCAGTATTTTTCTTCTTTTTAAATTCATCGGAATTCATGTATTTTTGTAAAGATTTATGTGCTTTTGATGAATGTAATGTATAATTTTTTATAATATCAGCTTTTGATTCAATAATAACATCAATTTGTTTGGAAGCAATAATATAGAAAAAAGCAATTTGTACTACCATAAAAAATCCAATATTTAAAAATGTTATAAAAATCACTGGTGGTGTAAAATTATTTTTTATAAAGTTGAATGTGTTAAACATATATATAATAATATAATTTAGATTTTTATATTATTAAAAATCTAAATTATATTATTATAATGAATGAAAAATCTACATTAATAGAAGATTCAGAATCTTTAATTGAATCTTCAAGCGAATCTATAAAATCTTTTCCAAAATTTATATTGGGAACAATTATAAATCCCGTTTCAAGGTTATTAAAAAAAGGAAATATTATTAAAATGAACCCATTATCATCATCTGATAGGAATAATTTAAAACAAGCAGGATTTAGTATTTTTTTCGTAGCATTTATGTTAACTATTTTTGAAATAGTATTCTTCTATATGGTTGTTATTCCTGGGGTAAATAAAAGTAGAGATCATGGACTAAAAAATCTTGGAAATATTTTAGCTGAAAAATTAAATAAATTAAAGAATACTACCAAACAAGAAGTAAAAACAACAGACCCAATATCAGAAGAAGAATTATTTAAAATATTTTTTGGTGTCTATGCAGTAATTTTAGAAGATGAAAATAGTTTAGATAATATAACTACTACAGCTGAACAAACAACACAATCACAAGATTTAGAATCATTTGAAAATAAAAATATAATTCAAAAGATAATAAAAAAATCTAATATAAAAATTAGCAAAGAACTCGATAAAGATGATGATATTTCAGACACAAAATTATCTTTAATAGAATCTATTAATGAATCAGATATGATAGATACAAATAAAAAACATTTAATTGATTTTATTAATGATCCAGTTGATTTTCAAATAAAAAAGAAAAAATTATTATTAGAATTATTAAATTCTGATATAGATGAATCAAATCCTGTGTTAGAAACCATGGCTTATAGAGAAGGTTTATTAAGAAGTAAAATAAATGGTTATGTTTTAATTACAGGTATTTTAATTGTTTTAGTTTTATTTAGAACATTATTAAAATTAAGAAAATCAGTTAAAAGTGATACTGGTTTTATAAATGGAAAATATTCAGATGGATTTAAAACAGCTAAAATAACAGCTGTATTTACAATTTTAGTATTAGTCTCATTTCAATATTCATTCTTTTTATTAAGTAAAAAATATTTATTTACTATTTCTGGTATTCGCGTATGTAATGATTCAGATATAAATTCATTTATCAACATTATGAAATTAAAAGGCAAAACATTTACCAGAAAACAAGCAAAAGATACTATTTTTGAAAAATCTATCAAAAGTGAAGAATCCTATTTTAATTTGGAATTCCCCGGTTCTCCTGAAGTTTGTAGCCAACATGGGGCAACATCAATAGATAATAATATGTGTTCAAGAAGATTTCACCAATGTCATTATTTAAGTGAAGATATTGAAAAGTATGGTTCTGGTGATAATGAATTGGAAATGTTAGCATTAAATAAACTATAAATTAATTAATAAATGCATCCTTTTTGAGTTACATTATTCATCAACATTAAAGAAAATCCTTTATTTCGTGCTAAATTATTCATATGTGTAATTAAAGTTGAATTAACATTTTGCTGTCTTGTAAAAAACCAAAATCCAGAATTATTTGTCCCACCAGTAGATGTAGTACATCCATCTGGTAATTCTATTGACGGTTGTCCACCGCTAACAATAGCATATTCATAATTATCAGATGCTGGACCAGCATCTACAACCCAATAATCACCAGCAAAAAAATTAGGTAAAAAACACGGAGCAACTAATAGTTTAGATGTTACATTTGTATCTGGAATTCTAGCACATAAAGTAAAATTATTTTTATTAACATTAGTACCATTAACTCCATTCATATTAGCTCTATTATAAACATCGAGAACTGTTCCATGATAAAATGGAACCATACGATCTGAAATTTGATAAAATGCACTTACACAATAATTATTTTCAATTGGTAGGTATCCAGTTACTTGTTGTCTTTGAATATACCATCTATCTCTAATATATTCTGTTAAATTAAAATTATCCACAGTAGAAACTGGAGGACATGTAGATTCAACATTCATGGTTGAACCTAAAAGTAAAAAAAAAATAAAAAAAAACATTATTTAATATATATATTGTTTTTTTATATATCTAACTTATCTAATTTATTTTTTTGTTATCACTATTATTATAAAGAATTAATTTAATATCACTCTTTTTTTTATCAAAATATTCATCATCATTTTTTATTTTATCAATAAATTTATTTAATATATTTTTTGTGTTTTCATTTAATTTTTCAATATTAAAATTATAAAAATCTTCAATATCAATTATTCGATTTTCCATTAGAATTTCTAATAATTCATCTTTTGTTGTTGCTATAAATTTATTCATATTATCATCATATTTATATGCTATATTATCTTTTAAATTTGTTACAATAATATTTTGAAATTGAGGAAATTTATTATTAAAATGTACATACTCTATTAAATAGTTTAAACTTTGTTGTTTTTTACTTAGAATCATTTTTTGTTCTTTACTTGATAAAATATCTGTTAATTTTTCCTGACCTAATGGAATTATATTTATTGTATTATTATTTACAATACAATTAGTATTATTTTGAGTATTATTATATTGATTATTTAATTGACGATTGATTTTTTGTAATGTTTTTGGATGTTTCTTACAATTTTTATTCATACTATCTAATAATTGGTCTTTTAATAATGCAATTTCTTTTTCAAACATTTCTTTTAATTCTTGATTTTCTTTTTTTAATTTATCAATTTCATTATTCTCACATTTTCTTTGATGCCTCCAACGATTTTGATAATGATTAAATTCTTTATTACAAAATTTACAAAAATATTTTTTCTCTTCTCTTTCATTTTCGGTGTCTAATATAGGATTACATTTCATTATGGTGGTGTCATTGGGGTGATTATATTCGATAATTTTATGATTATCGTCCTTATGAAATTTATTTTTATGATTCCAGTAACTTTGTTTGCTCTTATAATATTTATTACATATGAAACATTTATATTTTAAAGGTACACTCATATATAGTAGAGTACATTTTATTTTTAAACTATTTCATTTTTAAAAGTACATTTTAGGTACACTTGAAGTGTACTTTCACGGGGGAGAGAGAGCATGGTTTAAAAAGTCTATATATTTTAAAAAAAAATTTCAAGATATAATTTCATAAATATTACATAAAAATATATTTCTCATAATAAGTAATGTTGGTTAAATTTACAGATTTTGCCGATCAGCGGGATTATCATAAAAGATTTATAATATATAATCTTGCTTTAGATTTTCATACTTATTCTGAAATTTTTGGATTTAAAAAAGTTATTATGAAAGATATGATTTTAAAAAAATATAATCGTGAAATACCATTTTATTTACATAACGATTTCGTTGAATTCGCATATTATGATTTTTGTTATTATTACAAGTATGAGAAAAATATAAAAGATTATAATTTGTATTTACAACTAATTATGGAGACTATTGATAATTTTGAATTACGTAAAAATCAAATTATCTAAAAAATTGATAATTAAATATATAAATAATAGATATTATATTTATATAATTAATGTGCGGAATTTGGTCACTTGTTAACAAATCAGATATTGATGTTAAAAAATATTTAAATGATTTTTGGAATCTTCAAAATAGAGGTCCCGATAATTCACATTTAGAAACATTCAGTAATGTATATGTCGGTTTTCATCGTCTTGCTATTATGGATACTAGTTTCAATTCTAATCAACCATATGTTTTACATGATAAAAATCGTACTATTGTTTTTTGTTGTAATGGAGAAATTTATAATTACAAAGATTTAGATAAAGAATTTAATCTTAATGTAGGTACAAGTGATTGCCTTGTAATTCCTAAATTATTTATTCATTATACTCATAAATATTCAATTGATGATTTTATTAAATTATTTAATGAAAAAATTAAAGGTGAATTTGCTTTTACATTATTTGAATTTGACCAAATGACAAAATTATCTAGATATATTGTTGGTAGAGACCATGTTGGAGTAAGACCACTTTATTGTTGTCATGATAATCCCAATATTGATATATATTCATCTGAAATGAAAGGTATATTAGAATATGAAGGTAAAATTCAGGAATTTCCACCGGGAACTATTAAAATAGTTTCAAACAAAACATTTGAATATTCTTATGAATATAATTTATATACTAATATTTATAAACTGCATCCTTATTTATCTGAGAAAAATGAAGAAATAAATAGACTAGTTAGAGATGCTGTAATTAATTCAGTAAAAAGAAGACTTGTTTCACATAGACCTATTGCTTTTCTCTTATCGGGTGGTGTAGATAGTAGTCTTGTTGCTGCTATAGGTGCTAAAATATTAGGTCAGCCAATCAGAACATTTTGTTGTGGAATGCCAGGGTCTACTGATATGAAATATGCAAAAATGGTAGCAGACTATATTGGTTCTAATCACACTGAAGTATATTTTACAGAAGAAGAAGGACTTGAAGCTTTAGAAGATGTAATTTATACAACTGAAACTTGGGATACTACAACAATTAGGGCTTCTGTCGGACAGTACCTTGTAAGTAAACATATCGGTACAAAAACAGATTGTCGTGTTGTAATGGTAGGTGAAGGTCCAGATGAAGTTTGCTCTTCTTATCTTTTTAATTACTATGCTCCTTCATCCGAATCATTAGATAAATGTTCAAAAGAATATGTTAAAAATATTCATATGTATGATGGAAGAAGAGCTGATAGATGTGTATCAAGATGGGGATTAGAAGCACGAGTTCCATTTTTAGACCCAGAATTTATTAGAACATATTGGAGTATTATGCCAGAGTTAAGAAAACCAAGTGGTGATAGAGCTGAGAAATTTTGGTTACGTAAAGCATTTGATGGTCTAAATTTACTTCCAAATGAAATTCTTTGGAGGAAAAAAGAAGCTTTCAGCGATGGTGTAAGTTCAGAAGAAAGATCATGGTTTACTGTTCTTCAGGAATTTATTAATAATGATTATAAAGGAGAATTAGAAAGTGTTCATATAAAAAGTCTTATTCGAGTAAAACCTACAACAACTGAAGCGAAATATTATAAACATAAATTTTTTGAAAAATTTGGGATTAATCGAGAAGATATAATTCCAAATTATTGGCAACCAAAATGGGATAAAAATAGGAAAGAAATTAGTAATTATGTTGACCCGTCAGCAAGAACATTAGATGTATATAATTAATTTAAATTTTCATAATTACCTACTTTATTATTTTTACATTTTAAAAATTTAAATATCAATGTTAAAAATATAATTATAAAAAAATTTATATTAAATATTACATTTATGGTATTAACATAAATATCAATATAAGCGTATCGTGTGATTAAAACAAAAAATAAATATATATGTATACCAATACCTGAAAATAAAAATAAAGCTTTCCAGCAACTATAATTAAATTTTAATTCATTATCCGAATAACATGAAAAAATAAAATTATACAGATAATAAATAAAATTATAAATTAAAACTAAACATAGAAATATTTCTGTATAAATTAAAGCAAATACATATCCTTTATTATCAGAAGATAAATTTGAAAAATTTAATTTATTTTTTTCGTTAATCATTAAAATGCCATTAGTGATTACAGTGGAAGTAGATAAAAAAAATATTATAGAAATTAATATATTATTATAATTCATTATTTTAATAATAAATTATTTTTTATATATTATAATATATATAAATGGTTAGTGCTACAGCAGCAGCTTCGCTTGGTGCTCTTTCGGGTGCATGGGCTTATCCATTACATGGTGCGGAACAAGACGCTGAGAAATTAACTGGTAGTGGTATGATTAAAACATTAGGTTTAGGGGGTATTATATTTTCTTTTTTATTTATCATTATATTTGCAGCGATGTTTATTAAAATAATAGATGCTCCCCTTAAACCAGAGTCGGAAGTTAAGACAGAAGAAGATATTAATGAAGATAAATTATCACGAGAGGTTAAAAGGGCATGGTTGGTAATGCATTGGTTATCTATATTTAGTATGATATTTGGATTTATAACTATGATTATTACTACAATAATTAATGAGGGTTTTGTATTACCGGGTAGTAAAGCAGGTGGATACTTACTTAGAATGATATTCTTTTTCGGATTAGGTGGCACAGCTTTAACATTAGCTTTTGTAATTGGTATGCTATGTGTAAAATGGCCAAAATCCAAAGATGTAGCTAAATCCACCTCAGAAAAGAAAGAAGATAACAAATTATATAGTATTATTAGACCAAATATAGGATATGGTGTTATTTTAAGTATATTTTTCTTAGTACCGGTTGTTACTATAATGGCAACTGAATTTGATGAGAATAAACAAATGCGTTCTGTTATAGCAAAAATGACATAATAAATTAAATACCAGTTCTATTAATATCGTAAACAATCATTGGAAAATCGAACTTTCTACTTAAATCTCTGATAAATTGTCTAATATAAAATCCACTACTTACAGTAAATTCAAATTTAATACTATAAATATAATTTCTATCTATTTTATTCCATTGATTGATTATAAACTCTTGTCTAAAATTTTTATTTTTATCAATTGTATTTATATTACTTATAATACAATTAATAAACTTTTTAAATTCATAACATTTAATACCAAGATATTTTGTTTGATATATTTTAACTTTATGCGTTGGAATAACATCTAGATTTTGTTCTCTAATTGTTTTGCCATTAACAGTTTTCGAACTATATTTATGAAATTGTTGTTCAAATTCATAATTAGAAATATTTTGAATATATTTAGTAATATCATTTGATATTTTAGGAATTACTATTTCGGTTTTATTTTGTATTACACCTAAAAAATCATCCGTATCAGTTTGAAAACCAAAACAAATTTCAAATTGATATGTTTTGTCAAAATTTAAATAATATGGAGATAATTTACATTCTTCATTAATTAAAAGTAAAATTTTACCACGAGCCATAGGGTCCAATCTTCCACAAAAACATATTTTTTTTATATTGTTATCTTTTTTATATTTTTCAATAAATTGATTAATTGTACAACCACATGGTTTTTCGATAATAATCATTAATAAATTAAATAATATAATACATATATTATTTAAATCAATTTTTACTATCTATTATAAGTTTTTATTGAAAGTAAAATTAATATTGTAATTATTAAAAATGCTTTAAATAAATCAGTTAATGACTTATTTGTGAAATCAAACATAAATGTTTGATTAATTACTTTATTTAAATTATTATTTATATTATTTGGTTTAATATTGGATATATTATTAATCATATTATTTATTTTATTATTTGTAGATGATTTTATATTATCATTATCACTCATTCTTTTATTTTGTATTTTTATATCATTATTAAAACATTCTTTTATTAACTTAATTCCAATTATATCAATTGTATTATTAGTAAGTGGATTATTGTTATTTATTATATTTAATTTTTCATTCTTAGTTATTAAATCATTATTTTTATTTACGCTACCTCCAAGCATTAATGTATAATTATTCAAAAATATACTAGGAGAATTATCATAAAATTTAAAATCAATATTATCAATATATTTATTTATACCATTACAATCAAAGATAAATGCTTTTCTTATAGTTACTATTTTTTTATTAATATGAGAATCATAATATCGCGATTCAAATAATTTTTGATAAAAATTAATTCTATTATTAATAACTAAAACTTTTTCCCATTCTCTTTTATATGGCAAATTATTAAATATAAATATAGTGGTATTTTTTAATTTTGCATCATAATTTAATACAAATTTAATATACTTATTTTTATTATATTTAAAAAGTTTTTTATTATTTATAAATAAAATATTATCGATTATTTTTAAGATTATTTTATTATTCTTGTCTAGAGATAATCTTGTATAATTATTATATTCTATAAATTTAATTTCTAAATAGTATGCATTTAAATTAATATCCTTATAAGCGATTATTGGATTCATGTTGTAAATATTATTTTGATTACTATTGTAAATATTATTTTGATTATTATTGTAAATATTATTTACATTACTATTGTAACTTGTTTTATTTTCAATTACATTATCATAAATTATTATGAATTTCAAAATGGGAATTAAATATTTCATATTAATTTCAAGAGTATATATTTGTTCATCATTTATATCAATAGACCCTAGAAAATTAAAAAAATTATCATATTTATCATATCTATTTATTTTATTATCATTAATTTTTATTTCATATAAATTATTATTTGCACTATCATTTATATATGCTAAAAAGTATAATTTATTTTGATTCATAAGAATATCATAATAATAGCTTGTATTTATAATATATGGTGTATCAAATATTTTATATTTGATATTTCCAAATTCTATATTTTTATTAATTATTATTTCAAAATTAATATCAATAGAGTGAATAAAAATATAGTTATTACCAATTAGTAAATTTATATCTAATTCTATTTCTGTTTCATCATCATCGTATATTGGATTTAAAATATATTTAGTCTTATTTCCAATAAATCCAAATATAATATTTTTTTTTATATTTGATTTTAAAATTATTTTTTTAATATTTATATTTTCATTACTAACAAGATTATATAAATATTTATCACCAAATATTTTTTTAGAATTATTTTGATTTAATGTTATCATTATACTGTAGGATATAATAAATTATAATTTCTAACAACTTGCTCCATAAAGTATACGCCATTCCAATAATTACTTGTACTAACAAAAATCATGAAATAAAAGTATAAATTATCATTAAGATATTGTAAATAATTAATATAATATAAATAACCAAATAAAGCAGAAAATAAACATCCTGGATTTCTTATACATAAGTTCAAAAAATAATTAATTTGTTTTTGTAGTTTTTTAGAAATTAAACAATTTCTTTGTAAAAATAATAAAAAGTAATTTATACCACCTGGTAATCCAGATAAAAAAAATAAACAATGGTACATAAGAGGACTATTATTTATGTAAATTCCCATGGGTAAACAAAAGAAAATCATAATAATATGATGCAACCAATCATCGAATAAAAATTTATTATAATAAATAAGTATATGATAAAAATGAATTGAAAAAGTTAATTCAACTGGCATAATATTAAGTTCATATTTATGTAAATTAAATAAATCGGTATAACATAAGAGCATATCATTATATGTATAATATACAACTATAAAATTTATTAAAAAATGATTAAAATAATATCTACCTAAAATATTATAATATTCTAATATTTTATCTATTCCACTTAATAGAATAGTCATAATAACTGTTATTATCATTATTTAATTAGATAAAATTTATTTAAATAAAAATTGATTTAAAATATATAAATTATATAAAATAATTATCATAACATGAATTTATATAGATTAGACCCATTGGATTTAGAAATACTTATTTCAATTCATAATACATATATATCAAAAAGAGATAAACATTTTTATATTAATAGAATTAGTAAACCAAATGTATCAGATAGTGAAAAATTATTAAACCCTATTTTAGATATATCAATGAATATATTAAATAAATGTAATAAAATAAATTACGATAAAAACAATTATTATATTGAATTCCAACAAAGAAATTGTAGTAATGAAAAATACACGCATCCTTTTACGTGGCATAAAGATGATTTTAGTGCAGTTCCTTGGAGAACATATACTATTATTTTTTATATTAGAAAAGATAATACAATAAAAAATGGTAATATTGAATATATTATTAATAATGAAGAATGTATTCAAATAGTAAATAGAGGTGATATATTATGTTTTGATGGTGATATATTACATAAACCACAAAATTGTAATGGATTTGGTTGTAGAGATATAATAGTTGTATTTTTTAAAAAATTGATTTAATGATAAATTATTAATATTATTATTATATTTAATGACAATATTAGTAATAGTAGAATCTCCAGGGAAAATAAAAAAAATACAATCGTATCTTGGAAATGATTATATTGTGAAAGCAAGTTTTGGTCATATTAGAGATTTAAATTCAAAAGAATTATCTATTGATGTTCATAATAATTTTAATCCAAATTATCAAGTAATGGCAGATAAAAGAAAAGTGGTGAAAGATTTACTGTATCAATCAAGCCAATGTAATAAAGTTATTCTGGCTACTGACGAAGATAGAGAAGGAGAAGCTATTGCTCAAGGACTAATGGAAGTATTAAAATTAAAAAATCCTGATAGAATCGTATTTCATGAAATTACAAAAGATGCAATTAAAAAAGCTATCAGTAATCCCGCAAAGATTGATAATAATATGGTTATGGCACAACAAGCAAGAAGATTACTTGATAGATTAGTTGGATATAAAATTTCACCATTACTTTGGAGAATAATGAAAGGTCAATTATCAGCGGGCAGAGTTCAAAGTGTAGTAGTGAAAATTGTTATTGATAAAGAAAATGAAATTAATACTTTTTTAGATAGCGATGTTGGCTCTTTTTATAAAACAACTAGTGAGTTTGAATTAAATGATATGAAAATAAAATGTAATCTTATTGATGAAAAAGGAGATATTTTTAAAATAAATGTAAAAGATATAGAAAAGTTTTTAAATAAATTTACTAAGAAAACAAAATATGAAATTACAGATATAGTTAAATCAAATGTTAATAATTCACCATCTAAGCCTTTTATTACTTCTACATTACAACAAGATGCATCAACAAAATTAGGATTTACATCAAAAAGAACGATGATGGCTGCACAGAAATTATATGAATCTGGTCATATTACGTACATGAGAACAGATAGTTATAATTTGAGTAAAGATATTCTTAAACAGTGTCAAAATCATATTCATTCTTTTTATGGTGAAAATTATTATAAATATAGAACATTTACTGCAAAAAGTAAAAATGCACAGGAAGCACATGAGGCAATTAGACCAACTAAAATTAGTACGGTAAGTATTGATATGGATAATGATTGTAATAAATTATATGATCTAATTTGGAAAAGAACATTAGCTAGTCAAATGGCAGATGCAATTATTGAGAGAAATAATATATATATTGATTGTATAAATAGCGAGAGTATTCTACCAGGAGAGTCTTTATTTCTTTCAACATTGGAAACAGTTAAATTTAATGGATTTTTAATATTATATGGAAAAGAAAATGAAGATAGTATTACAATTGATAAAAATGCAAATATTAAATTTAAAAAAATTAATGTTATAGAAGAATATAATAAACCACCATTACGATACAATGAAGCTGGTTTAATTAAATATTTAGAAAAGAATGGGATTGGAAGACCATCTACATATTCAAGTATTATAAGTAAAATTCTTGATAGAGAATATGTAAAAGTTTCTAATATAGATGGTATTGAAAAAGATAGTAATACATATGAATTAAATAAATCATTTAAGATGAAAGTTGATGTAAAAAAAATAAAATTAGGTAGTGAGAAAAAGAAGATTATTCCAACAGATTTGGGTATAACTGTTAATGATTTTATGGCTTCTAATTTTATTAATCTTATGAATATAGATTATACTGCAAAGTTTGAAAAACTACTTGATAAGATTGCTAAAGGAAAAGCAAAATGGTTTAATGTTTTAAAAGAATATTATGATGATTTTAATCCAATTGTAGAAAAACTATCTCAAGAAGCTCCAAAAGTTAGCAATGGAGATAAAACAGATGTTTATATAGGTAAACACCCAGATAATAATTTTGATATTTATAGTATGATTGGAAGATATGGATTGTGTTTAAAAATGATTGAAATTATTGATGGAAAAGAAAATTATAAATATGCAAAAGTATTAGATTGCAAACAAGAAGATATAAATATGGATATGGCAATTAAATTGTTTCAATATCCAAAATTTATAGGTAATATTGGTAAAGGTGTTGTCAATCTATATAAAGGTCAATACGGATTTTATATTAAAATGGGTAAGAAAACAGCAAGCGTTAAAGATGAAAATATTACAATACAAGAAGCAAAAGAATTATTTGAAAGAGAACCAGGTGCTATTAAAACATTTGATTGTAAAGGAAAGAAGGTGCATCTTAAAAAAGGACAATATGGATATTATTTAAATTATAAGAAAAATGGAAAGAATGTAAATAAAGCGTTACCTAAAAATATTGATATAGATAAATTAGACAGTATTGATATTAATATTTAATTATTTTATTATAACGTATTATAATATATTATAATGTACGATTTTGAAAATGTAGAATGGAAAAAGAATAATACATCTGTAGTTAACTTTATATATATTGATAATGAGAACTCTAAAATATACAAAAAATTTAAAAATAATAGTAGTGTTAAAAATTTAAAAAACATATATAAAAAAATAAATAAATTTGATTTTGTACCTAGAATGGAATTTTTTGATGAAGAAAATATAATAGTAGAAGAATACTTTAAAAATAAATTAACTATTTCAAATAAACCATTTGATTACATTTATCAGTTATTAAATATAAATAAAACGTTGAAGAAAAATAGTATATATCATAATGATTATAAATTAATTCATTTCTATGTAAAAGATGGTAAAATAAAATTAATTGATTGGAATTGTGTAACATTTGGTTCACCACTTAAAAATGCATGGGCAAATAATAATATAACATATTATATAATTTACTATTCGCAAGATAAAATTTTAATATTCGTATTAATTACTATATTATTGTTTATTTATTTAAAAAAATTGAAATAAAATATACGTATATACACATTTATAATATTTTAATGTCAAATATCATGACTAAATCTCTCCTCTCCTATATATACAAAACGGTTACAAGAAGAGCTAATATGATGCAATACAATGAGAATTTGCCATCAATTAGCCAGATGAAAAGTCTAAATATTCCCAATCCGACAAGTGAAGAAATTTATAATGATTATGGGTTACTATCTAGGCATTTTCATCATCCTATTTATATCAATTTTATTCCAACATATGATGAATCAAAAAAATGTATAAAGACCGCTTGGTTGAAGAGATATTTGGAAACTAGAACTTTATAAAATAAAGTTACGAAATGTTAGACTATATCTTTCTTTATCACTATTATCTTTTAATAGTTGGTGCGAGTAACAAGTTTGAGAATTACCAGACATTACAAATAAAGAATTATCTTCTAATTCAAAATCAACTATAATATTATCTTTATTCTTTTTGGTAAGTGCTTTATTTTTAAAATTATCTTCTACTTTTGTAAATCTAAGAGTACGAGTTTGTCCAATTGATAGAATTGCAATAATGGGATTATCACCAAAAGATAATTTAGAATCACGATGTGGAGCAATGTAGTCTTTACCGTCTCTATACTTATTAATCAAACAGCTATTAATATTAACATCATATTTTAATTCATTTAATTTATTTTGAATTAAATTTTGAAAGTATAAAATATTATTATCGTATTCAAATGATTCCCACCAATGATGTCTAATTTTCCAAAGTGGGCAAAAATATTTACCATCTTTTTGATACCATTTTTGAAGTCTTCCAAATTGCGAGGTGTCTGAACATTTTGGATTACATTTAAAATCGTCAATATTATTTAGGTATTTTGTGATTGATTTTATATCACAGTCATTAAAGATATTTTTCTCATAATAAAACATTATAATATTTATTATTAATCTTTTATTTATATAATTCAATTTTTATTTAAATTTTTCTAATATAGTTATATGTTTGAAACTATAATTAAATGTAAACAACCTGTATATACTTTTAGTGAGGAACTTAAAAAGATATGTCCTGAAAAAATGAGTAAATATAAAGCAATAGTAGTATTTTTTAGTTTTTTAGTAATTGGAACTATATTCTATTTTTCGTATAAAGCATCAAAAAAAAATGAGAGGAAAAGAATAAATGAAGATTATGAAAATAAAACTAAGCTATATAAGTTACAGTTACATGATTATAATTTACTAGATGAATCTCTTAAACAAGAAATTACACCACCAATAAAACCAGAAAAAAAAACGGAGGTAAAGCCTATAAGTAATACGATTTTAATAATTATTATTTTATTTGGTTCTTTATTAATATCCACATTTTCTTTTTTCTTAACTAGATTTCGATATAAAAGCGATATACTAAGATATAAATCTATATTTGAATTTTATGAAAAACAGGGTATCACTGGTCAAGATGCGGTTGACCGTATAGAATTGGAAAAAAGAAGTAGACGAAGAGATGCTGCTATAGCATACTCGGGTTCACGTTATAATTCAGGTTATAATTCACGCGGTGGTATAAATTTTAATTTTTAATGATATTTAATTTAATATTTATTTATAAATAAATTATGTAAATAAATATAATATGAATGATAATAATAATGATAATAATGATAGATATGGTAGTAAATTAGTACCAGCTAAATTATTACCAAAAAATGAAAGTGGATTTGTTGCTTGTAGATGGTGTGGCGGGGACGTAAAACCACCCAGAAGAACAATGTGTTCACCAGAATGTGTTCATGAATTATTAATAAGAAGAGATAACCGATATATCAGAGATTGTCTTTTTAAAAGAGATAAAGGAATTTGTGTTATATGCAAAATAGATACAAAACAGATAGCAAAGAAAGCAATATTATTAAATGGGAAAGAAAAAGATGATTATTTAAAAGAACATAATATTGGTAAAAAAAGAAAAATATGGAAGAGGAAACACGGAGGTGGATTATGGGACGCAGATCATATTGTTCCAGTTAAAGAAGGTGGTGGACAATGTGGTTTAGATAATTTAAGAACACTTTGTATAAAATGCCATAAACAAGTTACAAAAGATAGTTATAAAAAAAATAAAAATTGATTTAATAATTAAAAATTAAATAATTATTAAATAATAATGTCAGTTGTAGAATTTAATGTATCTCCTAAATATAAAAAATCTTTTATTGAGTTTAATTATTTAGAAAAAAATATGAATGGGAAAAAGATTAAACTAGTAAGAGAATTAGTATGGAGAAGTGGAGAAATAAATGTAACAGTAGATAGTGAAAAATTTAAAGAATATACAGATGTAGAAGAAATGTTTAATTCAATAAAAAAACATGAAGTGTTATTATTTAATGATAAATTTCCATTTGAATATGAGTTTTTGAGTTCATGGGATGGTTGTTATGATGATTATTCTTTAAAATACGAAGATGGGTCAGATGTAGAAGAAAAACTAGAAGAAACAATAATGAATATTATTGAAGAAGAAGGAATTGACGAATTAGAAGATAATCATGGTTTTGTAATGATGGATACAGCATATGAAATAGATGGTGAGTTGGATATACAAAAAATAAATTAGTTTAAATATAATTATTATATATTTGAAATATATAATAATTATGTGTAGTAGTTTATCCTGGGTCATTAATAAAAGTAAATTTGCAAAAAGATTCGATATAATATTAGATGAAACAGATTCAACTAGTTTATCTGATTTTAATAAATCAATAATGAGAGAAAGATATATACCAATGGTAAATGCTATGATAATGGAATCAATACGTTCAAATATATTTTTTACTATATTACAATCAACTATAACATTTGGTAGTATTTTAGTACCTGCATTATTATCTACGGAACAAAAAAGTTTGATTTATAATTCAACAAGTGAACAAGATATTCAATACCAACATAATTTATATTGGATAATTTGGGGAATATCGTTATCAGTTACTTTATCAAACGCAATTGTACAATTATCAAGTATGGATAAAAAATATATAATGAGACATATTAATGTATCTCATATGAAAAAAGAAGGTTGGTTATTTTTACAAAAATCTGGAAAAATTTACGGAAAATATGTTAATCAACCACATGATTCATTTGTAAATATATTCTGGGAAAGAGTTGAAAGATTTAGATTTAATTGTGTTACAAATGATTTATCATATGATACATTAAATGATGAAACATTAAATAATGAATATAATAATGATGGGTCAACTGCTGTTTAGGTATAAAACATTTTATCACACTTTATTACAATTAATAAACATTCAA
>CEUJ01034704.1_pt1 | contig 38699 bp, 30 predicted proteins | sample 361531 | NCBI WGS metagenome assembly CEUJ01 (sample SAMEA2622842, study PRJEB7988) | marine metagenome | biome: marine biome (ENVO:00000447); feature: marine epipelagic mixed layer (ENVO:xxxxxxxxx); material: "saline water (ENVO:00002010), including plankton (ENVO:xxxxxxxx)" | depth 140 m | reverse complement strand
AAAGAAGTCGAAAATCGGGGGGTTTTGATTGGTGCCGGGTTTATCGCAGGGGAGTCGATATTGGGAGTTTTAGTCGCTCTGCTAATCGTGATGGAAAAAGACTTGTCTGTAATATTTAGCACCGGAGTATTGAACAATTTCTTTTCTTTAGCATTTTTTGGATGGTTTGTATTGGTCTTCTTGTGGCTGGCAACGAGAACATTACCAAATAACGGCAATTTGATTAAAGATTTTTCACTTATTCTAAAGGACGTTTTCAGCAAGATTTTATCTTTATTTAAACTGGCAAAGTGACCTAACTGTTACGAACAAAAGCATCAAAGGTTGTCTTTGACGACATGCGACTGGTCGTAATATGTCTAAGTCTATTTCGGAATTGGAAGAGTTGGCAAGAAAATGCCGAGTTGAAATTGTTAAAATGGTGCATAGAGCCCAAGCAGGCCACCCCGGTGGGTCTTTGTCGGAAATTGATTTACTATCCGCATTATATGCAAATTATCTGCGTGCAAAACCAGATGACCCCAACTGGGATGATAGAGACCGATTCATACTTTCCAAAGGTCATGCATCACCTGGCATGTATGCAATATTGGCTGAAATGGGCTTCATTTCAAAAAATGATCTTGAGTCGTATCGAGTGCTTGGCGGAGTATGTCAAGGTCACGTTGACATGAAGTGGTGCCCTGGTGTTGACTTTTCAGCAGGTTCGTTAGGAATGGGGCTTTCATTTGGGATGGGTTGCGCTGTTGCCGGAAAATTGGCAAATAGTAAGCGTAATATCTTTGTTATGCTCGGCGATGGTGAAATACAAGAAGGCAGTATATGGGAAGCTGCTATGGCTGCTAAACATCATGAATTGGGCAACCTCAAGGTAATTTTAGACCGTAATAGAATACAAAATGATGATTTTTGCGAAGCACAAATGAGAATGTTTGACATTCCAGCAAAATGGCAATCATTCGGTTGGAATGTAATGGAAATTGATGGTCACGACATGAATGAAGTGATTAAAGGGCTAGACTTTCTTATAGACAACAAAGATAATCCCGCAATATTAGTCGCTCACACTATCAAAGGCAAGGGCGTGTCATACATGGAAGATAATCCATCATTCCATGGTGCTGCACCAAATGACGAGCAGTTCAAGCAGGCAATGGAAGAACTTGGCGAGGTGGTTGCATGAGTAGAATGGCAGCGACAAGAGATGGATATGGGCAGGCCCTTCTGGACCTTGCGGCAAATGAAAAAGTCGTGGTTTTGGAAGCAGATTTGGGCAAGTCAACAAAATCTTTGCACTTCAGAAAAGAATATCCTCATCGAACTGTTTCGTGTGGTATTGGTGAACAAAATATGTTGTTGACAGCTGCTGGTTTAGCTGCTTCAGGTTATGTCCCGTTCGCCAGTACTTTTGCCATCTTTACTGAGCGAGCCTTTGAACAAATGCGTAATGGTGTCGCAAGACCAAATCTCGCTGTTCATTTATGTGGTAGCCACGGTGGAACACATACTGGAACTGATGGCTCTTCAGCCCAATCAATAGAAGATTTAGCAATATTTAGAACACTACCAAATGTGATAGTTCTACATCCATGTGACGATGTTAGCACGAGACTACTAACCAATCAATTAGCCGATACTAATCAACCATCATACACTAGAACTGCTAGAAACAAAACACCAGTTTTGTATGACGGAAGAGAGGATGAAATCGAAATCGGTAAGGGAGTGGTTCTTCAAAATGGCGATGATGTTGCGATAATTGCTTGTGGCGTCATGGTTTCAGAGGCACTAAAAGCGGCTGAGCAATTAGCAGACCAAGGAATCTCAGCAACCGTGGTTGATATGCATACAATCAAACCATTAGATGAAGACTTAATCGGTAGACTTGCAGAAAAATGTGGGGCGATTGTTACTGCTGAAGATCATAGCATCATTGGTGGTCTTGGAAGTGCAGTCGCCGAGTATTTATCCTCCAATTTACCAAAACCGCTTGAGAGAGTAGGAGTCAAAGACCGATTTGGAGAATCAGGACAAGCAGACGAAATGCTAGAATTGATGGAAATTTCATCGCCATTTATTGCCGAGGCAGCAATTAGAGCAATTAATCGTAAATAATGAATAGCAGTACTAACTAAAACCATTTGTGAAGGCTAAGGTATTATTGTTAGTTCTCATACTACTCCTCTCCGTCAATCCAGTAGAGCAAGCAGTTCTCGCTGAGCAGGATATCAAAAGGTCGCCGCAATCCGAATGTAATGCAGACCGTAATGGTAGTTGGAGTGTTGGACTGATTTACTGTACTGATGGGGTACAAGAAGGCTATACACTATTCTCTCCTATGTCATCAAGCACTTCTTATCTAATAGACCAATACGGTCGTGAAGTACATAATTGGACCTCACCCGGCGGTCATAGACCTGGACTTTCAGCGTATCTACTCGACGATGGTTCATTGCTCAGAACGGCAAATTTAGGACAGAATCAACCAGGCGAATTCTCCGGAGGAGGTAGCGCAGGAAAGGTTGAGAGAATTTCATGGGAAGGAAATTTGTTATGGTCATGGTCTTATTCAAGCGACATGTATCGTAGTCATCACGATATAGAACCCTTACCTAACGGAAATCTGCTAATGATTGCGTGGGAGTATAGGAATGAGACTGAAGCGGCAGAATTCGGCAAATATCCGCAAGATGATTCAAGCAGAGCGGTAGGAACTACTTCGGTATGGCCTGATAGAATAATTGAAGTTGAGCCAGTAGGTAATGCTGACGCTAATATTGTTTGGCAGTGGTCTTTTTGGGATCACATGATTCAAGATTACGACTCAAACAAAGCGAATTACGGTGTTGTGGCTGACCATCCAGAATTATTGGACATAAATTTCATTGACGCCATTGGGGCTGCATCTGGTGGCAGAGATTGGCTTCATTGTAACGGAATCGATTATAATCCAGCTTTAGACCAAATTGCATTGTCATGTAAGAATACCAATGAGGTATACATAATTGACCACAGTACTACAACTGCGGAAGCGGCTAGCCATTCGGGAGGCAACAGTGGCATGGGGGGTGACATACTATATCGATATGGGAATCCAGAAAGTTACGACCGAGGAGACGAAGATGACCAAGTCCTTTTTGCTCAACATGATGTGCAATGGATAGATAATGGATATATTGATGAAGGTAAGTTGATGATTTTTAACAACGGCAACGGAAGAGAGACACCGTATTCTTCCGTTGAAGTTATCGAAACACCAATTGATGGCTATCGGTATCAAATCGATGACAATACATCATTTGGACCTGATGAGTTGTCATGGAGTTGGGACATTGGTACTGAAATGTATTCTTCAGCAATATCAGGCAGTACTAGACTTGCTAATGGAAATACATTAGTAACATTTGGAATGCAAGGTACATTCATTGAGGTCGATTACACCGGTGAAATAGTATGGAAATACATCAGTCCTATCAATCGATTGGGTATTATGGAACAAGGTGATTCAATCTTTGAAGGCAATGGCAATAAGGTGTTTAAAGTTTCAAGACACAGTGTGTTAGAGCCAGCATTTGATGGGCGTGATTTATCACCCAAAGGTTACATAGAGATTTGGACTGATCAATGTCCTGAAGAAAATTCCATACCATTCGATGTTGATGGTGATGGTTGTATCGACGATAGTGATTACGATGGTGTGGCGGACCCAGATGATAAATGCCAAGGATTTGACGACGGCCAAGATGAGGACAATGACGGGATTCCCGACTCATGCGATGATCTAATCGATAGCGATAATGATGGGATTGCTAACCTAAATGATGTATGCGAGGGTTATGACGATTATTTCGACATTGATAATGATTCTATTCCTGACGGTTGTGATGATTTAATCGACTCTGATAGCGATGGCATATCAGATGATATTGACCAATGCGGTGGTTTTGACGACGCATTAGATGAAGACAACGATACAATTCCAGACGGCTGTGATGAATTAATTGATAGCGATGGAGATGGAGTCGGTAACTCACAAGATATCTGTCCTAATTCTCAAATTTCATTGGATAATCCTACCGATAGTTTAGGTTGTACTCTATCGCAAACTGATTCGGACATGGATGGAATCAGTGATTATGATGATAAATGTGAAGGATATAACGATTCAGTTGACGAAAATTCTAACTTAATACCCGATGGTTGTGAACAATCTAATGATACAACAAGTGATTCAAACATAACAGAAACTGCCAGCAAAGCTACACAGTCTGTTTATTATGTTTCCTTGGGAGTGATAATTGTCTTGTTTGGGTTATTGATTGTTCGAAGAAGTCGATAGGATAATTCATGAAGTGTCTATGATTCCAGTTGAGTATGGAGTTCTTTTTAGACACCGCAGACGTTGATGAAATAAGAGAGATAGCATCTTGGGGAATACTCGATGGCGTAACTACTAACCCTTCCTTGATTAAAAAAAGCGGGAGAGATTTCAAACAAGTAGTGGCAGAAATAGCCTCGATATGTGATGGACCAATATCAGCAGAAGTCACAGCAATGGATACTGAAGGAATGGTTGAACAAGCCTTGGAATTGAAAAATTCGTTACCTGAGAATGTAATTATTAAAATTCCGTGTATTCCAGAGGGTCTTGCCGCGACAAAAATACTAACTGAGCAAGGAATCAAAACAAATGTTACGTTGATTTTTTCTGCTGCACAGGCGTTAATGGCAGCCAAAGCAGGTGCAACTTATGTCTCCCCGTTCATCGGTAGAATAGATGATACTGGACATGATGGAATGACGCTAATTGCCGAAATAATGGATACTTGGAGCAACTACCCGACTATTACTACAAAGGTTTTAGCTGCCTCAATTCGACATCCGACTCACGTTTTACAGTGTATTCAATTGGGAGCCCACACTGCAACTATGCCGACAAAAATATTCCGCCAATTGATAAAACACCCGCTAACTGACAAGGGTATTGATGGATTTATGAAAGACTGGGCAGATGTTGAAGCGGCTGGAAAGGCATAATTCTAACAATAAGAGGATTATTCAATAAGAAGTTACCCCCACCAAGTAAGGGGGAAGCAAATTGAGCGATGCTAAAGACCGCTTAAAAAAACTGCTTGACGGTGACGTCGAGGCTTCAGATATCGCTGAAGATGCTTCCCTAGTTAGTTTAGCAGACAGATTGTATGGTATTAAAATCGCTAATGTCAAGCCGGTCAAGGCTAGAGACATGAATAATGACTCACAAGATACTCCAACACAAGAAGCGAAAGGGTTCGGTCAATCATCAAGTATGATGGTTGAAGTTATCGCTCCAGCGGGGTTACCGGTACCGGATTTACCACACCTTGAAATGCCAGATTTACCACAACAAAAAAGCAAGAGATCGGTACTTTCAATGCTTTCGATGACCGGACTGCTTCTAGTGATATTGAATTTATTTGGTCTATTTTCATCACTGCTTGAGAGTAGTTGTGAAATTGGCGACTGCCGCTCAGAAGGGCAAACTCGAATTAATCTAATGGATTTCTATAAATTAGGTGAATCTGATGGCTGGTCTTATTCCTTGCTAACCGAAAATATGTCTGGTGTTGGAGGGGTTTCGGGTGGCATTGGAATTCCAGATATTGTTGCGATTGTTGGTCTAATAATTGGTATCCTTTACTTTAGAAAGAAGTGAATTTGATGTCACCCGATGGATTGATATCTGAAGCGATTGCTTACTCAGGAATGCTGTTAATCTTGAGTGCTTTTCTGTTAGAAACTAGAAACGTTTTGCACAGTAAAAACTGGCTATACTTGACGATGATGGCCACAGGTTCGGGGTTATTGGCTATTAGAGCACTGCTAATTGATGAATGGGCATTCCTAATCTTAGAGGTTGTTTGGTGCTTAGCAGCGGTGATGGCATTAATCGGTTTATCCAAGAAATTAAGCGATAAATAATCAACATATTCATGAGTAATAATCTCTCGAGTTAACAATATGAGCAAGGGTCCTGCCAAGGCAAAGCGAGGCATACCATCAAAAGTTGAAAATTTCAACGAGTGGTATCCATTTATTGTAGAGGCCTCTGATTTAGTTGATAAACGCTATCCAATCAAGGGTATGGATGTTTGGCGGCCCTATGGTTGGAAGACAATGAAATTGATAGATTCACTAACACATGAAGAAATGGCAAGAACTGACCATGATGAAGTAAACTTTCCGTTATTGATTCCTGAGAACTTACTGGAGAAAGAAAATGCATTAGTTGCAAGATTGAAGAGGGCCAGGGAAGAAGGTGTCAATCCTGATGAACTCAGAGATGACGAAGAGGAAGGAGGTTTCAAAAAAGAAGTCTACTGGGTAAAACATGCTGGTGAAAATGAGTTGGATATTCCAATGTTTTTGAGACCTACCTCTGAAACAGCCATGTATACAATGTTCCCGCTATGGATAAGGTCACACAAAGACTTACCATTGAAAATTTACCAAATGGTTAATACATTTAGATATGAAACAAAACAAACCAGATCATTCATCAGAGTAAGGGAAATTCACTTTTTTGAAGCACATACAGCACATGCTGACGAAGAATGCGCAACGAGGCAGATTATGCAAGATTTGGAAATTGTTGATAACCTTATGGAAAAATTATGCTTGCCAATAATCAAAGCTAAGCGACCCGTATGGGACACTTTTCCCGGTGCATGGTATACAATTGGCATTGATGCCATAATGCCAAATGGCAGAACTCTCCAAGTAGCATCATGTCATCACTACCGCGACCAATGGGCAAAAGCATTTGATATCACATATGAAAATCTAGATGCTAAGCAACAACATGTCCATCAAACAACTTATGGCATGTCAGAAAGGTTACTCGGCGCTGTTGTAGGCATGCACGGAGATGATAAAGGATTGATTATGCCTCCGGAAATTGCGCCATTCCAAATCGTTATTTGCCCAATGATAAGGAAAAACGCCGAGGTTGATACAGTTGGAGAATCAAACCGACTTGCAGGAATTCTACGAGGCGCTGGACTAAGAGTGAAAGTTGATTCGAGGGATATTCACGCAGGTCAAAAATACTACGATTGGGAGATTAAAGGAGTCCCACTAAGATTAGATATCGGACCAAGAGATATGGCTCAAGGCACAGCATATGCTGCCCTAAGAACTGGGGGCAAAGAACCACTTGCAATTGATAACATAGTTGCTCTTTGCCAAGAAAAGTTAGACCAAATTTCAGAAGAACTGAGAAATAGGTCATTGCAGCATATGAATAATGTCATGGTCGAATTACCAAATTTTGTTGAAAACTCCGGTTCCTGGGAAATGCAAGGGGAAATCATTGACGGCAAGATCTACGAAATGGCATTTGACGGGACTGATGCGCATGCAGAAGTTATAGAAAGGCACACAGGTCTAACGTTTTTAGGTGATGCTACCGATGAGTATGAATCTAGTAAACCATGCCACATGACTGGCAAAATGACTAAGCGCAAGGTAATTTTAGCAAAAACATACTAAGTGACTATGGTGAATATTATGACTGAACAGCTGAATCTAACAGACATAATGACTGAAGTACAGAAATTTATTACCTCCGATGGGCAAATAATCCCTGCACAACGGGAGTTCTATCGTATTTTAAGAAATAAAATGAATAACCATGTTGGAATATTTGGAGAGTCTGAAGTTGAATTAATTCTATTGGAGGCTAGATCTGAAGTTCTTGAATTAACCGACGACGATTATAATGCAATTCATCAGGTCATAATTGATCGATTCGGTCTAAGTAAAAAATTAGAAGAAGAAGCCAGATTAAGAGATGAGATGATTGAAAAAGAGCGCTTGAGAAAAGAAGCTGAATTGAAAGCCCGTGCAGAGGCAATAGAAAAAGCAAGAGTAGAGGCTGAAGCAAAAGCAAAAGCTGAGGCTGAACTTAGAGCTCAAATCGAAGAGCAAGAGCGAATTGCTGAGGAGGCAAGAAAAAGAGCCGAAGCAGAGGAAGAGGCGAGAAAACAAGCCGAAGAAGCAGCAAGGTTAGAAGAAGAGGCAAGAATTAGGGCTGCCGAGATTGCTAAAATCGAGGAAGAGGCAAGAATCAAGGCTGAAGAAAATGCTAGAATGGTTGCGGCAGAAGAAGCCAGAAAACAAGCTGAAGAAGCGGCTAGAATACAAGCCGAAGAAGCACGTATTGCCGCTGAGGAAACCGCGCGGATAAAAGCAGAAGAAGATAGAATTAGACTTGAAGAAGAAACTAAAATGAGAGAAATCAATGAAGCGCACCAAAATATGGTTGCTAAAGCAATTAGTATTACAGAACAAGAGCGCATTGATGAAGAAGCAAGGATAAAAGCACAAATCGAAGCCGCAAAGAAAATAGCAGCACAAGAAGAGAGGCTTAAGGCTGAGGAAGAAGCCAAGGTTGCTGAGGAAGCAGCGAGGCAAGCAGCGATTGAATTAGAGGCACAAAGAATTGCCGATGAAGCAAGAAGAGCCGAAGAGGAAGCGAAGCTGGCAGCAGAAGAGGCTGAACAAAAATCCAATGTCAAGGATATTCCAGACTTGCCACCAAAAAATGAATGATCTACATTCCAAATGATGAAGGGTCAATATCCATTTCACCTTCTTTCATCATTTTACGCATTTGCTTGTTCAACTTTCGATTTCCGCCCATGCCTTTCATCATTTTCCTTGAGCGATTCCATTGTCCGATAAGTTCGCGAACATCTTTTTCGCGTACTCCAGAACCACGAGCAATTCTCTTTATTCTATCAGCTTTGATTTTAGCAGGTTCATTTTTCTCCCAAGCAGTCATACTATCCATAATGGTTCGATAACGATCTAAGTTAGACTGCATTGCCTGTTTTTGCGACTTGGACATACCTCCCAAACCACCGAGCATATTGCCAGGTAGGAAAGACATTAATTTGTCAATCGTGCCAACTTTCGACATCATTTCCATTTGCTTATACATGTCATTAAGCGTGAATCGACCACTCATCATCCGTTGGGTTAATCGCATTGCTTCTTCTTCATCAAGATCCTCAGGAGCAAGGTCAATCAGACCTTGAATATCCCCCATACCTAAGAGTCTAGAGATAAACCGATCTGATTCGAATTTTTCTAGGTCTGAAACTTTCTCTCCAACACCAATGTGCACAATAGGTGCACCGGTTGCGGCCACAGCGGATAGTGCTCCACCACCTCTTGCAGTTCCATCAAGTTTAGTTACTACAATTCCGGTGACTCCAGCCAACTGATGGAAAGATGCTGCTACAGGTCCCGCTGCTTGCCCCACTTGAGCATCTATTACCAGCCACCGTTCTGTTGCTCTTGTTAATGACGCTATGTTTTCCAGTTCTTCCACCAATTCTTCATCTAATTGGTGTCTACCTGCCGTATCAACAATAACTAAATCAGCTGCAGCACATTTTGCTAACCCGTTCCTAACTATTTGTGCTGCATCTTTGTTGTCAGGCTCGCCATATACTGTTATTGTTGTATCTTCAAGAAGTTGGGATAGTTGAGCATATGCACCTGGTCTGTGAACGTCTGCCTCGATTACAGCAACCCTTAGTCCATGCTTTTTACGGTACCATTCGGCAAGTTTTGCGGTAGTGGTGGTTTTTCCTTGACCATATAGACCGACTAAAAGTAAAGTCGCTCCTCTTGGTTGAAACTGGTGTGCAGGACCCAAAATTCTTACCAGTTCTGTGTATAAAATATTCATTGCATAAGTTTGCAAAGTAAGTCCGGGACGAGGTTCCTCTTCTCGGAGTCTTGTCTCCATACGCTCGACAATCTCTTTGGTTTGTCTTACGTTAAAATCAGCTTCTTGTAAGGCACGACGAAGGCTTCTTGTCATATCTCGTAATTCGTCCTCATCGAGTTTGCGGCGATTCTTTAGAAAGCCAAGGGAGCGAAAAATTCCTCGCGATAGACCTTCGAGTGCCATGGCATTCCGTTCCTGTTTTCCTCTTTGAATTCATCCCTTGTTAAGAGGGATGTTTAACTTTAACACATCGCCCTCAAGTTTGGCATCTACCTGACTAGCCTTTACTGCAACACTTGTGGCTATTTCTCGCTCCCGACCATTTAGCCCAACATACAATACTCCCTCGTCACTTCTTAGGGACAACTCATCTCGTTTTATCCCCGGGAAGTGCAGGTAAATTGACTCAAAATCCTCTGAAAATTCCCGGTATATTCCACGATGAATATTATGAACGACTAATTTACCTACCTTGTGAGGGCCGAGTGTTTCCGGAACTTCAATTACTTCACCATACAAATTTTGAGCCACTATCCTAAGATTATCAACACCAACCACTTCTTGGTCTAGCAACTCCATAGAACATACATCAACCGATTCTAATTGTTCAGTTAGTTCTTTTATGCGTTCTATTTCAGCACCCCGGCGTTTTGCTAAGAATGGATGGTCAAATTCCGGTGTAACTCTATTTACAATACATGAAGATACAGGCAGTTGATACTCTATCAGTGACGAATACGCTCTAACAGTTTCATTTACTCCCATTTTCTCGGGAATAGTCACTAAAGTAAATGATGTTAATTCAGGGTCACTTAACACTCTTCTAACATGCAATACTCTACTTCTAAAGCGCTCAAGTTCTTGTTTCATCTCTTCACTTTCCTTACGTCCAAAGAGCATTGAACGAATGCCTCCCGAAATACGCATTAATCGAATTAATCTACCCGACCATGCCTCAATAATCTCTGGCAATGAAAGAAATCTAAGAGTATGCCCAGTAGGTGCTGTATCAAAAACAATCACATCCCAGTTTGGGTCTTCTACATGCTTTAGCAGTTCGTCAAAGGCTAACGCTTCATCTAAACCAGGTAGTATCATTTCTGATGTTTTTACATCCGATTTAATGTCTTCAAATTCTTGCTTAGCAGATGGATCAAGCATCATACCAAGGCCACCAAGTCCGCCAAAACCGCTCAATCCTTTCATACCATTTCCGGAGTTCATTCCGTCTACCATGTTTCCAAGTTTGGGCAGTAGGTTGGATAATTTTGATTCCGGATCCATCTCAAGCCCAAATAAACCATCAACTCCAGCTATGGGAGTTGGCTCTGTGCCTATATCTACGCCGAGTGAATCTGATGTCGAATGCGCAGGGTCGCTAGAAACGAGAAGTACTTTCAACCCGCAATCTGCAAGATAAACTGCTGTCGCAGTTGAGGTTGTGGTTTTTCCAACCCCACCTTTCCCGCCAAACAACAGTAGCCTTGCCATATTGGCCGCTCATCGTTCAAAGTCTTTGAATTCAACGGATTGTCTAGAATTCAAGCAACGGTTTGATGAACTAATACATTTGCGCAGGTTTAATGGCTTCAGATTTATTGTTGTTTCAGTTATCAAGCGTTTCCGCCTTGATAGGAATGACATTGGGTTGGAGAGGAGTCATGACTAGGTATTCGGGGTTTTATGACCTCCCAACAGCGTGGAGTAACGTCTTTTGGGGTATTCTCTTAGGAGGTATATACGGTTCACAAATATACACTCAAGTAATTATTCCAAACATTGAATTTGAAGCGACTAACGACACTGTAGTAAATCCACTCAATTTGATTTTACTGTGCTTAATTGCATCAATAGCCGCACATTTCATATTGAGAAGAAACCGAGTTAGAAGTGGAAGTTCACAAACAACCAGTGGTTGGGCTCTCGGTCTTGCGGTTGGTGGAATGTTTGGCATGGTTGTTATTTATGCTGTATTGCGATTATCAGATTTTAATTCTAGGCTTGTCCTCACCGTGGCCTTGTTAGCCTTGTTGGCACCAAGATGTGAAGCGATTATTTCTTCATACCAGGGACATTTAATGCTGCTTGGAAAGAAATGGGGTGCAATTCTTAGAGCAACTATGTGGCGTTGTGGTTATGTCGTCATGTTTGCTTACGTATTATCGGCACCTATTGGCTGGATATTCATACTACCAGTCATGCTAATTGCTAATCGAGCCTCAGAAAATTGGATATGGGATTCAATACCCAAGGCTGGCAAAAAGCAATTGCGTAAAATATGGGCGAGGCAAGCGAGAGAGCGTAAACTGAGGCGTATGTCAGATAACCTAACACGCCAAAATCCGATAAATGAAAGTGAATAAATACTTACATAGTTGGCTCCGATAGATTTCGAATATTTTTGTTAACACATCAAAAATAAACGCTTTGGAGGATATCCGCAGGCAAGCGTTATACAATGTCGTCAAAGCCGAGTATCATGGGTACCTGCCCTTACTGTAGGAGTGTTACGCTTCCGGGTGACACAATTTGCTACACATGCGGCAGAGTATTAGCCAATATTAAGTCGAAACAATTTGCTGCAGAACAACAATTTAACCAAGGTTCAATTGAAACAACCTATCTTAAAACCAAAAAACCAACTAGACCTGGTGTAGTTCAAACTCACACTGGAAGAAGGAAAAATATTCTGAAACGAAGGAAGAATCGCTTTAGAAGCGTGGTTATGTTAGGACTCGTAGCTTTCATTATGCTATCTCCACAAGCAAGAGAATTGGTGTTCAATAAATGGGCTGGGATTAGCGAATACATTCAACTCGCTGCCGCTCCTTACCACCTTTACCCTCTAGAGACAACTTACACTGTAGGGAAAACCATTGATGTCGTAAACCAAGGCCAGTCAGGTTATCTAAGTGAAAATTTAGCAATTCCCAGAGATGTTTCAACGCTTGATGGAGAATCAGTAATGTTCGAGTATACCAACGGGAATGATCCGTATCTAACCAAATCAATACAAGTCATCAATCAAATCGAACTGATTATCAACGGTGTTAGCTATAGCATACCACTTTTGGGCGAACCAGCGAGAATGCCAGATAACAAACTGATTACCACAGACGGACATGAAATCTGGTGGCCAGGAGTTGGAATTGGTGATGACATGTGTTCAGTAGACATTTGTGTCAAGGTTAAATTGAACTTAGATGCTGGCGAACAAGCATCTTTCACTTATGCGGTATCTTTGACCAGCACATCTTATTCTTGGTGGTCATCATCGAGAGTTGATTCGAGAATTGACGGGATTTCAAATGGAATCAATGTAGATAGAAGCGGTGATTTTTCAGACATAGTAGACAGAGGTGGTGGAACAAAGGCTGCCCAATTTACAACATCGACTTGGTATAATAAGGACAGATACGATTATGCGATAAATAGCCAAGATGCAATTGTCACATCAACTGCACAAACGATTTCAGCATCACTTCCAGAAGGCCGCTCAAACAATGCCTATGCATTCGCTAGAGCAACATTTGATTATCTGCACATGAATATATTGTATGATAAAAATGCACCAGTCGTTGCCCGCAGTGGCCCGGCCTGTTTAGCGGCAGGAATTGGTGATTGTGATGAACAAACCAATGCATTTTTCTCCATCCTGAGAACTAAAATGATACCAGGATGGTATGTATTTGGTGCGCTTACCGATTCCACATATACATACTGGGAGGCCCACGCATGGGGCTATATCTTGTTGCCAATGAGTGATGAGTGGTGTGCTGAGAGGAATATTGTTCTTGATGATTGTTTTGTCGAGGGCTCTGTAGACGTGGTAAACAATAAGTGGTTAATCCACACCCCTACTGCCTATATTGATTGGATTGAAGAGGCTGATGCAACTGGAAATCTAATCAATAATTATTACAAGCCAGGCTCGTACAGTAACAGCATAGACAGAACTCGTTCATTTTCAACAATTGATGTACCAGAAACAACTGGTGGAACATACCAAATTAAGAAATTGCCAGAAAATTTGAGGTGATAAATTGAGAATAATTATTGGTGGAGCAGGTAGAGTTGGAACGGAATTAGCAAGAGCATTACGTGCCGAGGAAATGGACGTAGTATTAGTTGATTCAGATTCTAGAGCCGTGAAGAATGCCCAAAACCTAGACGTACTTGTCATTCACGGAGATTTGACAACTAGAGAAAAATTGTATGAAGCAGGGATAGGTGAAGCAGAGATATTCGTTGCTGCAACTAATTCAGATGAAAGAAACCTCCTAGCATGCGCTCTTGCTGAACATGCACACTACCAATATGCCGGTAGCAAGGCTAAACCACTGCTTTCTATTTCGAGAGTTAGGAATATGAATTTCTTGGAGGAACAAAAGGAGGGTCATTTAACAAAATGGGCAAAAGTCAATCACGTTGTTAACCCATTGGATAGCGCTATCAAGCGATTGCATACTGGATTGCGCTCATCTTCAATTGAAGAAGTAATTCCATTTGGTCATGATTCCTACATCATTGAATTCAATGTTACAAAAAATGCGAATGGGATAGTGTTTAATTCGCTAAAAGAAGCCAATGCATCAGTAGATGGGGATCTACCACTAATCGTTGGCGTCAAACGAGTTGGAGAAAAAAGCGTTGTGCCTGATGGGGATTTTGTCCTAATGCCGAATGATACTATTGCTGTTGCAACTAATGGTTTATCTAGTTTCAACCGAATCCTGAACATATTTGGACATGAAGCAACAGATTTCCCAATATCGCCAAAAGTGGCCATTATTGGAGCAAACAGAATAGGGCAGATGATTGCTGAAAATTGGTTAATGAATGGGGCTAAAGTTACAGTAATTGAACGCGACTTGCAGTTGGCAAATGAATTCTCAGCTACGGATATCGGTTCAAATCCAAATCTTGAGGTGATTCATGGAGACCATTTGGATAGAGACATCTTGACTGAAGTTGGAATCCCAGAACATCACATAGCAATAGCCGCTTTACAATCTGACCACGATAGCATCGCTGCAGCTCTATTGGCCAGCGATATGGGAGTTAACCGTACTGGATTATTGCTATACGATGCTGATTTGGTAAAAGTAACTCAGAGAATGGGAATCACATTTGCTGTTGACAGAAAACGTGTTGCAGTAGACAATATATTGGCCCATATACATACTAAGGCCGCTGGAGCATATGCTGTATTGTCTAATGTCCCTAACATTGTCGGAATAAGTATGAGAGTTGATTCTGCGCATAAATTCTCCAACATGAGAATCTCTGATGCAGGATTTAGTGAATGGATGCGTATTGCTTTCATTCAAAGAAGAACTGTTGACGGTACTTGGGAAAACCTTAGGCCTGCACCTGAAAAATTACTGCTTCCGGAGGACAATCTTATCATTTTCACAAGCCCTGACAGGGTTGCTGAACTTGAGCGGAAATTCAAGGTGTAAACATGCGTTTTGATGTACTAAGCCTGATCCTTGGTTGGACACTGATAGCGATTAGCATTCCACTAATTGTCTGTAGTTTAATCACAGTTTGGTTAGATGACTTTGAAATGGCTTTACGAGCGTTTCTAATCCCGATTATTCTCTCTCCAGTAATCGGATTATTAATGCTGAAATTCGGCACGAGAAGTGATACTCCAGAAAGACTCAGAGATAGGGAAGCGTTCGCAGCGGTAGCGTTGATTTATCCTATTGTAGTCTTTATTGGTCTGTTCCCTTACTGGTTGGGCGGCGTATTTGTTGGACCATTTACCGCTGATGCCAGTTTGATCGACATTGCACGAGGAGCGGTAAACTCATGGTTTGAATCGATGTCTGGATTTACGACAACTGGTGCTACTGTCATATCGCATAATATGAGTCCAAATTGCATACCTGGAACAACTGTGGACTGTATCAACGCTCAACCGAGAGGCATCCTACTATGGCGCTCCATTACTCAGTGGCTTGGTGGAATGGGAATAATTATGCTAGGCATGATGCTATTGTCGAGAGTTATGGGTGGAGGCATGGCGCTAGCGAGAGCAGAATTGACAGGTCCATCACTTTCTCGATTACGACCAAAATTAAAGGAGACAGCGTTCGCATTGTGGGTAATCTACATCTGTTTGACCTTACTAGAGATGGTTCTGCTTCACTTTATTGGAGGTATGACTTTGTTCGATTCTGTGAATCACGGATTTACCACGATGGCCACAGGTGGATTTTCAACGCGCGACGCTAGTATCGGTTATTATGATTCTTTAACGATTGAAATTATTATTATCGCTTTCATGTTTATTGGTGGGATTAATTTTACTCTCATTTGGTTCTTGATTGGTAAGGAGTTCATCAAAGCCTATGCAGATGAAGAATTCAAGACCTATTTGGTATACATATTCACAGGTGTTTTATTCATGATGATTGCCTTAATCTCCACCAATGTAACCTTAGGAGATTCCTTCCGGCATAGTTTATTCCAAACCATATCGATCGGCACTTCAACAGGTTATACAACGCAAGATTACATGACTTGGCCAGTACTTACACAATTTGTATTGATGATTTTGATGATAGTTGGTGCATGTGCAGGCTCGACTAGTGGTGGTTTGAAATTGATGAGAATCATACTAGCATTCAAGGTTGCAATGAGGGAGTTAGTTAGGATTGCACAACCGAGAAAAATTAAACAAATCCGCATGAATGGGGAAGTTGTTGAAGCTCAACAAATCGACAAAATTGTGGGTATGCTGTTTGTTTGGATTGGCTTATTTGGTATATCCAGTATACTGTTGGCTATTTTAATGCTCGACGAATCATTTCAAAGTATCATTGGCATTACTGCATCATCACTAGGCAACACTGGACCGGCACTGGGCGCTTACGGCCCCAGCAGTACTTGGTCACCACTAAATTCTGGAGTGCTAATTTTCACCTCGATTTTGATGTGGTTCGGAAGATTGGAACTACTAACAGTAGTTATTCTGCTTCACCCAAGGACTTGGCAAGATGAGAATAAGGAACATAGTGATAGGCGAGCACTAGCATTATTTAGAAAAATGATACCTGGTAGAAAATCTTGATCTAGAATAATGTTCGTTGTGCTTTATCCGGTTTAGAATCTTCAATCTCCTCAGTAATGACTTCTGTTTCTTGTGTTACTTTGAGTGGTTCTATTTCCTTAGTTTTTGACTCAATCAAGTTATACCTTGCAACCAATTCCTTGGTTGATTTTCGAGATTTAAGCAGTCCGCACAGGGCAGCATGTTCATCACCAGTCAATCCAAGGTCAATGGACAATCTAAAATCGTCAATACTGCCAATGTCAGAGGTTTCCGAGTGCATAGAAATTAGTAATGGTAACAACTCTTCCCGCACTGATGATTTACTCGCACCGGTAATTTCAGCAAGTCTGTTGATGATTGTCGTCCGGCCTAGCGTACTACCCCTACGTAAAAAATTAGGATAACTTGGGAATAATTTACCAGATATTTCTTGTTGGTTAACTACAGATGCCGCTAATCCAGAAATTTGAGAACTCCAATACCATGACCTGTGTGCAGTATTTTGATACATTGCCATCAACATCTTGGACGATTGGCATAGGGCTTTGTTACCACGGTCAATTGCCTGCTTATTGGTAAAGATAGAGGGGTTATTCCAGTGTATCCAATTAAGTAACTCTGATGGAGCTTTATCAATTGAAACTCCGGTTTTTATTGCTTCATCGGCTTTATTTGATTTGTATAATTTTGACAAGCCTGGAAATACTTCGACAGAAACATCTCGTTCACTCGCTTGAATATACTGGTTTACTGAACTCTCGTCTATAGAATTCTCACCGGCTGCACAGATAACCTGCAAGTCTCTGACAAGAGCCCTCAAATCTCCGGGATTATTTTTTATCACTGCTTCTATCGCTGAAGTATCATAATCAATATTTTCCGCTTTCAAAACTCGCCTGGCAATATTACGAAGGGCATCCTTACTCGCTCGTTCAAAATTGATTGTGACAAGTAGCCGCTGAAACCGTTCTCTAGTTGAGCGCCAGTTTGAAGACTTACCCCACAAACCCATTACTTCATTACAGGCTAAAATGACAGGCTGCTTCGTTTCTGATAGTAATTTAATCAGCTCTGCTTTTCCTCCCGTATCCCCTCGCAACTTGGTGGTTTCAGATGATTCTAAATTGACTTTTATTGCGTCGTTAATTCTAGATTCACTAACTGAGCGAAGACCGCCGGAAAGATGGTCAACTTCATCGATGAGAATTAGAGTCTTCTTGTCGCTATCATTAGGCTCAAAGAATAATGAGCGGTGTGTAGCACCTTTTGTAGCTGCTTTTCTTATTGCTGCCGCATTCCTGGCATCTGAAGCATTCAATTCGATAACATCCCAGCCCATATCTTGGGCAATGGCCCTTGCAACCGTTGTTTTACCAACACCTGGTGGCCCAGTTAGCAATATTGCCTTATTTTTTGGCACACCATTTTTCCAATCATCCAACCACTTGCGTATCTTTTGTCGTTGTAATTCATTACCCTCAAGATGGCTTTCCGATACTGGCCGATGCCTTTCTGTCCAATCAGAAACCTCAGCCATGAACGCAACTTGAGTCGAAGGTTATTCAATCTTAACAATAAATTTAGAAACTACATCTATGTTTACAATTCATTTGCTGCAATGCGATGCTGTTCGCCAGTGTCACGGTCTCTAATTGTGACCGTGTTATCTGTCAAAGATTGATGGTCTATAGTGATACAAATCGGGACGCCAATTTCATCGGCTCTTGCATATCTACGGCCAATTGAGCCGCTTGAATCATAGGTTGCAACAACTCCAATTTTTTTGTTTAGAGCGTCGTTAACCGTCTTAGCCATTGCTCCCATTCCGTCTTTTTCGAATAACGGAAAAACACAATAATCAACTGGGACGATGTTTGGATTCAATTTCATTAGTGTATAATCCTCATCTTGTTTTTCTAGTTCGTGATAGGCATGATCGAGGATATGCCAAATTATTCTGTCTATACCAAATGCTGGCTCAACAACATGCGGAATGAACCATTCACCAGTAATCGTGTCAATTCTTTGTAACCGTTTAACATGGTTCTGCTCTACAATCAATTTTTCTCCATCGATAGTGATTTCTTGCGGGAACTCCGTTTGGGCAGGAAATTGCTCTACTGTGTGTTTTACTTTTCCGGCAAGTGAACGAAACGCAGGTCCGGCAACGGAGCCATCAATTGTCCAACCATCGATTACCACTTCCTTTGGAGTGTCAAATTCACGCCTTGCCCTGAGCACTTTTCCAGTATAATCCTCATGGGCTTTCAAATCATAACAACCGCGGTGAGCAATTCCGACACATTCTATCCAGCCGTACGAACCGTTTATTTCCGCATCCCAACAATCTGTAGCATAGTGAGCCATTTCATTAGACTCATGTTGTCTAAATCTTATTCGCTTAGCATCAATCCCAACCTTAACCAGGAAATCATAGGTTTTAGCAATAAAGAAACCGACAGTCTCGTGTCTAACTATGCCACTTTCAACAGCATCCGCGATAGAAATTGATTGCTCACCCTCTGCTTCGCTGACCATCGTCATCATAACATCTGCCCACGGTGAAAAATCATGCTTTACTTCTGCCTCAGGGTCGATAAAATACTCCAATTCAGCCATATTGAATTCTCGGAGTCTTATCATGCCTTGACGGGGTGATATCTCATTCCGGTAGCCCTTTCCTACCTGAACGGCGCCAAATGGAAGTTTTTCGCGAAAATGCCGGTAAAGAGTACGAAATGATGTGAACATTCCTTGAGCTGTCTCGGGCCTCAAGAATCCATTACGCCCGGATGTTCCTGCACCGATGGTAGTATTGAACATTAGATTCTGTGCCGATATTTCAGACCATTCATTAGCGCCACATTGTACACATTGGGGGGCAGATTCAATCAACAAATTTTGCAAATCTGATTTACTCAATGAATCTGGATTGGGATGGAATGGTTCAAGCAAAGTATCGGCTCTGCTCACCTCTTCACACGCCAAACAAGCAGTCATAAAATCGGAAAATTCTCCCACATGGCCACTTGCTTCGAGTACTTCATAAGGCGTTATTGTCGGGCAGGAGATTTCGGCAATATTACCAAGTGAAATCCAGTGATCCAGCCAAGCTTGGTTTACTCTATTGCGTAGACGCCCACCATTTGGACCAAAATCGTACAATCCCTTTGACCCGCCATGGATTTCAAATGCCGGCAAAATAAAACCTCGGCGTTTTAGCATACCAGACAAACGTTCCAGTCTTGCCTCCGAATTCTCATTCATCGCCCTTACCGAGGTAGTCGAGTAGTATCTTACCTTTGAAATTGACCATTGATAAAGTTCAATTTCAGCGAATACGCATGGTTAAGAACACCCTCCGGTAGGCTTTATCATGGGACATGAGTTTGATTATGATGTTATCGTAATCGGCGGTGGACCCGCGGGGAGTACCGTGGCAAGATACGCTGCCCAAGAAAATATCAAAGTCTTGGTAATTGATGCTAGAGCCTCTATTGGTTCTCCATTGCAATGCGGAGAATTAGTACCGACCAATGATGAGATGCGCCGTCTGTGCCCGGATGTCCCTGACATGGATGATCTATTCCAAACCCCGGAACATGCGATTTCCCGAACTTGTGACACAATGAATATAATCACTCCATCTGGCAAATCATTATCTTACAAATTCGAAGGACTCATATTAAATCGAGTTGCTCACGATGAGGCACTGGTGGATTTAGCCAAAAAAGCAGGAGCCGAGTATTTAGTAAAATCCTTTGTGAAAGTCGTTGAACAAAATTCGGTGACCCTTAGAAACGGTAAGACAATTACTGCCAAAGTGATTGTTGGAGCAGCCGGACACAAAGATCCTATAAGGAGAAAATACTGGAAAGAAAAATCAGTGAACATTCCCGTAAAGTTTGAGCTGAAAGAAGGAGATTATGGCGATGCTGTTGAGTTACACTTTGGCTCAATGGCACCAGGTGGCTATGCTTGGATGTTTCCGAAGGCACAGGGTGCCAATATCGGCATAGGAATACAGAAAAGTTTTGCTAAAGGGAAATCGCTAAACAAATATTCTCGTGATTTTATCGACAAGTATGATGGTGATACCACGTTCAAAGGTGCTGGTTCCCTACCAATGTCAGGGACTATCAAGCGTTTTGTCAAAGGGAACCACCTATTAGTTGGAGATGCGGCTGGAATGGTTCTACCCTCGAATGGGGCTGGAATAACTATCGCAATGGTTGGTGGCAGAATAGCCGGACAAGTTGTCGCTCAACACATAATTAACAATCAACCATTAGAAAATTACGAGAAAGTTTGGGCCACACAAATGGGCAAAGTAATGAAAAATTCCAAACGTTCTTTCAAGATTGGTAGTCTGATGTTTCGCATGCCTGACAGGCTGTTGGATTTATTCTTCAATCGCCTAACTAAAGGTATTGTGTGGAGAGCCGTAACCTGCAGACGTATGTTTTGGATATTTTAGTCCACTGTCAGAAGTACAGTTTGACATCTATGCACTCTGTGTTTTAAAGGCGAAGTTTTGAAGTAGTTGTTGCATTCACTGCGAACCACTGGGATAGTGAAATAAAATGGTAAAGATAGAGTATCTTGATAATCCACAAGATACCGAAGGTCTTCTCGCAATGCTATGCCCTCCGGTAAGGAACTGGTTCAAAGATAAATTTCCGGACTTCACTAGACCGCAAAAATTAGCTATTCCTGCTATCATGGATCGCAAGCACCTGTTGTTGTGTTCTCCAACGGGTTCTGGTAAAACACTTACCGCATTTTTAACGGTAATCGATAAACTGGTTAGAATGGCTCTGGATGGAAAGCTGCAAAAGAAAGTTCATTGCGTATATATCTCTCCTATCAAGGCATTAGCCAACGATATTCAGCGGAACTTGATTGGCCCACTTACGGAAATATCTGAAAGATACTTGCCCGATAGAGCGCAAGAAATCAAGGTTGGGTTGAGGACTGGAGATACGCCGCAGTCTGAACGACAAAGAATGTTGAAACATCCACCACACATCCTAATAACTACCCCAGAGAGTCTCGCTATTGCAATAACTTCGCCAAAGTTCCAACCAATTGTAAGTGAATTAGAGTATATGATTGTCGATGAATTACATTCACTCGTACCTACCAAGCGAGGTGTCCACCTCGGTCTTACATTATCGTACCTTGATACTTTGTTGCAAACTCCAGTGCAGCGTATTGGAATCTCTGCAACGATGGAACCTTTGGAAAAAGTGGCTCAATACCTCGTATCGAGTGATGATCGAGAAAGCCGTGGAGAAGAGAGCCATGTATGCATAGCCAAGGTCTCGGGTTCAAGAGAACTCGATATGGACATCATAATTCCAGATAATAGATTCAGCGACCTTTCTGTTATGAAAGTGCTTGAGAAAAATATTGAGGTCATTGCTGACTTAATTGCTGCACACACCACCACTCTTGTGTTTGCTAATACGAGGAAAATGACTGAAACTTTGGTGCAAAGATTGCGCCCCCATTTGGGAGAACTAATTGCGGGCCATCATGGTTCAATGGATAAAAAGATTAGATTGGATGTCGAAAAACGGCTAAAACATGGCCATTTGAGGGCAGTAGTCACCTCATCATCACTTGAAATGGGTATTGACATCGGTTCAGTCGATTTGGTGATTCAAGTTGGAAGTCCGGGTGATATTGCAACAGCACTTCAGCGCATAGGTAGAGCAGGCCACCATGTTGGTGGGATACCAAGAGCACGGTTTTTACCAACTAGTGTTGACGACCTAATCGAATTAGCAGCTTTGCAGTCAGCAATTCAAAAAGGTGACATGGACATCTTGAATTTCCCAGAGAATTGCTTAGATGTAGTGGCTCAGTTTATGATTGGTCTGGTAATTATTAATCAAATTGACATTGATGAAGCATATGAAGTAATAGTAAATGCTTGGTCGTATAGAAATTTCGAGTACGATGATTTTATTGAAGTACTCGACATGTTGGAAGAGGAACGCCGCGTTTGGGTAGACTGGGAAGAAAATATCTACGGCAAACGAGGATATTCAAGAATGATTTACTATACGAATATAGGAACCATTGCACCAGATAATTCATATTTGGTGTTTAATGCTGAAGGCTCAGTTTTAGGTCAACTAAGTGGCTCATTTGTATCTAACCTTAGAAGCGGAGACGTAATTCTACTGGGTGGTTCAACATATCGAGTCACTAATATTCAGGGGACAAGAGTAAACGTAACTGCAGTGACTGGTTACCGTCCAACTGTACCATCTTGGTCTGGTGAAGCGCGCTCGAGGTCGAGAGAGCTATCTAGTGCGCTTCTGGAATTAATTGGACATTGCATCGTTGCGCTACGCAAAGAAATGGACCCAAGAATGATACTTTGTGACGCATACGGATTATCGAACATAGTAGCAAATTCAATAGCGAGACACTTAGAAGAACACTCAATCGACTCCTTCCAAGTTCCAGACCCAAATCGAATTTTAGTAGAACAAATTATCAGCGGCGGTCATCCAACTTACATGATTACCACATGTCGAGGTAGAGGTTTCAACACTGCGTTAGGTTATTTCCTCGCTGGTTTAGCAGAGTCGAATGGCATTAGCGTCATCGAAATGTCATTTGATGAAAATGGCTTGCTTCTTCGTACATCGCAAGAAATTGAACCGAGAGAAATGTATGATTCATTTAGCAGTCAGAATCACATCGAAGTTATTGAAAGATATATCATTAATACTCAGATTTTTGCCAAGCGATTCAAAGAGGTAGCGGGAAGGTCACTGATTATCCCAAAGCGAATTGGGGCCGACGAAATTAGTCCGCAAGTGTTTCAGCAAAAAGCGGATGCTTTACTGAATAAACATCGTACTATTGAAGATAGTTTATTGATGAGGGAAGCTAAGAATGAAATTATGTTTGGCGATATCGACCTAAACAGTTTGAATGATTTCCTAAATTTGTGTATGGAAGGTCAAGCAAGAATCGTTCATCAAAAAATGACTATACCTTCAAGACTTGGTATGTCGCTATTTATGTCGGCATTTGAAGATTTGATGTCAATGAAAACAAGGGCCTTCTTGGTAAAGGATATCGATCCTACAATTTTACAAAGATTACTTGGAACTAGAAGCCTAGCCACAGAATTATCAGAAGAAGAACTTAACGAATATTACCTAAACAAAGCCCCAATACCTGAAAATTCAGATGGATTACTAAATTTGATGTCGCATGGTGGAGGTTTAGAAAAATCCTTCAACAATCCGCTGTACAAAGAAAAATTACAGGGCATAGATATTGAAATATTACGCGGATGGGTACAGGATTTGTGTCAACGTGGTGAAATAGTCAAGATTAGAAACACTGGCTCACCAGAATTGGACGAAAAATGGTTTACTCCATACATGGCTGAGATTCATGGCACGTTAGGATGTCTTGCAACAAATGGTGGTAAAGATGTTAAAGATCTCCGTGAATTACACACAGAAGGAATGGAATATGAGATTGCCGTCGAATATGATGGATTAAAACCAACTCAGTGGAAAACCATGAAAATAAGTGATCCACACGTAGCCATGCGTGTCAAGATAATCGAAATGCTTGGCAGTGAAGGCCCTAAAATGGCCGACCAAATTGAAGACAGGTTGCCATTTTCTAAGCAACTTGTCGATCGACTTTTACACGAGTTGGAATCTAGAAACGTCATTTCAGTTGGCTTTTACAAACAAACTGATGAGGCTGAATATATCCTGAAAATCGATGAACACCGCTTGACTGGTGGCGAAGAGGAAGTTGTCGAATATCGGTGGGTACAAAACATGGTATTTGACAAATCATTCGCAAAATATGAGGATGGTTTCTCAGCATTTGATTCTCACGTAATCTTTCAAAAACAACAAGAACTTCTCTACCGCGTCGACCAATTTAGATTCAAAGATTGGAAAGACTTGCAGATGGACTCCGATGTAATCATGGGTCGATTACTTCACAATCGAATCGGCTACACTACTAAGAAAAACATCCCCATGCTTCTTGGACTCAAGCCTGAACCTTGGATTGGACCGATGGAAGAGCAAATTCTTGAAAAAATCCCACCTGGAATAAATGTCACAAGGCAAGAAATTATGCAAGATTTCCCTAAGGGAGACGAATTCAAATCATTGCAGCGAGACTTGAAGCGTGCTTTGGACAACTTAGAAAGACAAATGTTGGTAGTTAAACAATTTGAAGATGTAGTTGGTAGAAGAAGAAAATTATCCCTATTTCACCGAGTACACGGTGTTTACACCCCGACAAGCTTCGAAGATTCCTTGGTAGATGTAGTAAAACGCTTAGGCCCAATTAAGTCTCACACGCTCCGATTTTTTGTAACAAAATCATACGAAGAATTGACTATTGCTCTGATGAATTTAGAAAAATCTGGTAAAATTGCCAAGGTTGTCTCACTGGTACCCGAACCTGAGGCTTTTTACTGTATGCCAGAGGAAGTTGAACAATTAAAGAGGCCGAGCAGAGAGGATGGAAAATTACGTATCCTAACCCAATCTGACCCCTATGTTTCCCGATTTATTTGGGAAGTTAGAAGCATTCTTGACCGTGGATGGTACCTACCAGTGTTCAAAGGTGTAGACCCTATTGGTAAGGTTTTGATGTTCAAGGTTAATGATTATCTTGAGGTAAAAGACTTACACATACCCAATGCATACATAGAAGAGTTCTGTGACGCATTTGCTGTACTACTTGACAACCATTCGGACCAACTTGTTGATGTGGCTGTGTTGACAAATTTCAACAGCGAGCCAGTTTCTCAATTAGACCCGGAAACGCGAAAATATCTCGAAAATATCGGCTTCAAACTGACGGGGGAGCGAATGATTAGAGGGGGTATTGTTGACCCTCAGCCAAGGGAGATTGCGGAACGAGCACTTTTCCACAGACACTTCCTTCATCAATCTACACGATTAGAAAACGAAGTTATCGCAATGAGAAAAATCCCCGAAGTAAGAGATGATTTTGCGTTGCGAGGCCGATGTGAGGTATATCGTGCTGACCTCAAAAGTATGGCCAGCGCAAACCGGTTGCATCAAGGAGTCAATCTACGTGGTCACCAAGTCTGGGCGACGTACGAGCATTTCCAAGATTTACTCATCATTCGTGGAATTCCCGCTGATGAGGATTTACTAGACATAGTTGATTTCTTTTCAACAAATTCAGACCCAAATATATTCAAAGAAAGACATGCATTATCACAATCTGAGTTCCGCAAACTTATCCAACCCCTAATTCGAACTGGTCACATTGTCCAAGACTTTAGAGGCGGGTTTAGGACTGTGGCTCCGAAATCGTCGATAGACCCAATAGAGTTGCGTAAAGAATACCTCCGCAAAATGGTCAAAGAGTATCCAATAATTACTCTTAAGCAATTCATGAGATTGGCTGGAACCCCATTCAAACCCGAGGAAATAAAATCCGTTTTGAATTCATTTGAGCAGGACGGGACACTGATTAAAGGATTCCTTATTGAAGACTTACATGAGGTTTGTTGGGGTCGAAAAGAACTACTTGAAGAAGCCAAAGACATTCGACCAATCCGAGATTTTGTTTTGCCGCCAAGCGATCCGATTTCACCATACTTCGCTGATGTACTCAAAGAGAAATTTGGGTTTGGTTCAGCATATTTAGTTTTCAAGAATGCTGAACCTGTGGCTGCATTTAAGGCGAATACCAGAAACAAGATAATTGAAGTCAAAGATTATGAAGGCTCTGAAAAGGGTTGGAGGATAGTCAAGGAGTTTGCATGGGAACATCAAATGCCACTTGAGACCGAGTTAAGAATCGGTGGAAAAAAGATGACTCGATGAAAAATACATCGGGCGCAATAGTTTTAATATCAACTCCAATTATTCAAACACAATGACAAGACCGTTCACCTTGGTAACGTTGATGATACTTACCGCTCTCCTTACACCATTCGTAACCACGAGTGCTGTTGCCGAGGAAAGTACAGACATAGAAATTCTGCACACTGCGGTTAATCCAGCAAATAACAAGACTTACCACCTACTGAGTGAAGGTTCTTGGTCAGAGTCAGCGCAGGTTGCTCGAGCATTGGATGGTTTTCTAACAACTGTCAATGATGCTAATGAAAACCAGTGGATAGTCGATACGTTTGCCAACTATGATGAACAAGCACGACATCTATGGATTGGCCTATCCGATTATCAAAATGAAGGTGACTATCGATGGCATGACGGCACCCCGTTTCATTACAGGAATTGGGGCGCTGACCAACCCTCAGAAATTGACTCGGAAAATTATGTCCACATTGCTGGAACGAATATGGGCAACATCATGCCAGGAACTTGGAATGATTTAGACAATGACCCGCAGTATTTTCCAGTTTATGGCGTTGTTGAGGTGGGAGAAGCTGTGGATTATGCACTGAGATTTAATGGCAATGACAACTACGTAATAATCGACGAAGATTTGCCGATTTTTACCAGTAACATCACAATTACAGCACGCATTAACTTGCCTGACACTACCGGAATAAACTTTATTTCTATGCTCGGCGATTACGGATGGGGGCTTTATGTCAACGATGGCCAGATTGGTTACTCCAACCAATATTCAATCGCTCGTCACCCAACATCAAACCTCACTATTAACGAAAATGTGTGGACCGAAGTCTCCGTGCAAATTGAAGAAAATGTTGGAGGAACATTCCTAATCGATGGTCAAATTGCTGGAACAATAAGTGCTGAAGACTCGATTATTCCACAAGGTGATTTTGGTTCGAATGATTGCTATCAATCAACCGAAGACTGTGATGAGTTATTCATCGGAAAAATGGGTGCAGGATGTGATTGCAATTATTTCGGTGGGATGATTGACTTTGTAGCAATTACCAACCAAAACCATAACCTGAGTTGGCACTTCTTGGAAGGAGAAGGACCTATAACTAACGATAATTCAGACGCATATCAAGGTGAAATTGTCGGAGCAGCGTGGGTGATGCCAGACGGAACTATAGTGGCTCAAGCAATTCAGTTATTCTCCGACCAACCTGTTTTTGACATCAGTGGGCAAGCCGGCGACCAGTTATTATTCTTCATTGAAATCGAGCCATATACAAAAGAACTCTACTTCAATGTATACAAAGAATACATTGATTGGGGAGATTACGAAGACCATCGATACGATGTTTACTTTGCTCACGACTACATACCAAGCATGTGGGAAAATGATGATTATATTTTAGATAATTACGACTACATGTGGAATGAATTCTACTGGCCTGAGGAAGGCATATTTTGGATGGTTATAGTACCATTAACTGACATTGAAGATTTGACAATTTACAGTTACGTTGAGATTGCTGACCCGCCGCCCTCACTTGACGAGATGACTGAATTGGTCAATGAGATCCCTATAACGGGGCAGAAAATTAATGCGGGCAGAGGCGCTCCTGATGAAGACAGAGTGTTATATTATTACGTCAATGTTACTGAAAATCTTTCAGCATTGAATGTGAAGACCTACGGCGGAACGGGAAATATTGATTTAGCAATATCCGCGGTAACAGTACCCGACCCATTTGATTCCTTTTTCGGTTGGGAAGAACCGTGGTTTGACGATTGGGATGACTTTGGAGTCATTGGTGGAATCTTTGGTGGGGGATTCGACTCTGATTGGTCATCTGGTCCGGGCAACGAACATCAAGTAAATCTGTATAACTTGGAACCTGCCATTTACTTTGTTACCGCCTACACATATGGCAAAGCAAATGATTTCACTATCTCCGCTTCAATGTCTTTTGAACCACAGAACATAGAGCCAGAAGACGCAATTGAACTGAGCCCGGGAATTTCTTATGGTCCGCTAAGCGGTTATAATGGACTTAGTCAATACTTCAAAATCAATGTTCCTGATGGAGTAGAAAGGCTAGAAGTTGACCTCAACAATGGCTTCGGAGAGGCCTCACTGTTCATGAAACTCTCAGACTCTCCAACTACAAGCGATTTCACTCACAGCAGTAACAGTCCAGGAGCGGGTGATAAAATCGGTTTCAATGACCCTACTCCCGGAATGTGGTACATATTAATCGAGACGGAGTTTGTATTTGGTGATGTGGATATTACTGCATCATTTGAAGACAGATATGTTTGGCAGTATGACGGAAACCCGATTCAGTTATTCAATCAAGAGGAACTATCTGGTATTGAAGCTCCCGCTGGTGAGACGCTGAGGTTCTTCGTTGAACTTGAAAAGCCCGGCAATTACCTAATCATCCAAACCTATGGCGGTAATGGCGACCTAACTATGACTGCAACGGGCACTGTGATGACATTTGTTTTCGATGATTTCTTTGATTTCTTCGAAGAAAGTGGCAGACAGAGACCCGGAGATGATTTACAAGCCCAAACAGTGGTAGTGGATTCTGACGGATTTGACACATACCAAGAAATTTACCTCGATCTTCCTGCTAACGGAGTATTTGACATTGTGCTCAACACTAATGACGGATTTAGTGATGTAAATATAGTAGCCAGTTGGGAATACTCCGACTTTATAGATCCAATTGACGACTCTGATGATGACGATATAGAATCGAAGGTCACGCAAGATTGTCGCAAGAGGGCCGAAACTGAAATGTTGAGCAAAGATACAAACAGTGATGGGGTTTTAGATAAAAACGAATTTTCTTCGTTACTTATTGGTGATGAAAAATTAGACTTCAATAAAGCTGACTTGAATCGAGACGGTGAAATCGAGTTCGCAGAAGTACTCCAAATATCATGCTCTTGTGGTAACGAATTAGCATTAATTTTTGATCAACTATCACCAAATGGCAATGAAGTAGGAATTGAAAAATTATCATCCCAAGCGTTCGAAAATAACTACGAATTTTTTGAAATTGATGCTAATTCAAATTTACAAATATCGCAGTCAGAAATTGATATACTAATCTTACTTTGTGAAACATCATTCGATGCTTTCGATGGAGACGGTGATGGTGTACCTGACAAAGATGACGCATTCCCAAACGACCCGGATGAATCTAAGGATACAGACGGTGACGGTGTTGGTGATAATGCTGACCTAGCCCCTTCTTTGTCAAATGACCTGATATATTCTGCAGGCGCGATACTAGCTATAGGATTGCTAGCCATGTTAGTATTAGTTTCTAGGGGTTCGCGCAGTCGAGCAGAAAATGATACATGGAATTCCACAAAACAGTATAACATAGCTGAACAAATGTTGGGCATGCAAGACGGAACTGATAACATTGATGCCGTTGGAGTCTCAGTAAATGAGCAGCCATCTGCAATAACGAATTCTCAAGATGTAACTGCCATCCAACAACCACTGGTAGAGAACAATTTCTTTGATGAATTACTCAATGATTCTAATTCGCCACCTTCACAGTTGCTAGGGAATATCGACCATAGAGGTGTCGAAGTTATCGAATACCCCATGGGCTCGGGTGAGAAATGGCAAAGAAATAATCACGCTGAGCCTTGGAAACGCCGCTAGTCATATTTTCTTCTTAGGCTGCATCAAACCAAGTGGTTTTAGTAAACGTACGATATGTCGGTGAAGTTCTGGTAGAATTTCGAACATGATTAATGCCATAAAGAACATGGCAAACAGTGACACGAAACGTGCCGCATAATTATGTCCAAACTCAAAAACACTCATCCCATAAAACGACCATGTTGTATATGTCTGATGCATCCATATTAGACCAACATTCCTGAAAACATTGAGGATATGAATAACAGGAATAGTAAACAAAATGGCTCTGATTCGACGTCGCCAGTCAAGATCTAAAACTGCTATAGCACCAATAAAAATCACCATCGATTGAAGAGCAGTGCATGCTAAAACAAAGTTAATGCCAATAAATGAACCATCTGCCATTACTAATTCAGTTTGAAATGGGAATTCACCTATTGTCTCGCTACTAAACCATCTATTTCCATCCCAGTCATCCCATGTTACTTTACCAGCCGAAGTTTCGACCCAAGTCTCACCAAGATGGATATCACCTGTACCTGAAATTCGATAGAATAGCGCAACCTGAGAAGCAACAAACCATATTGCGATAACGTTTAACCAAGGAACATGTGAAATTAGCAGATATGGTCCACCTGCATAAGCCATAGCACCTCTTGCCCAATTTAGAGCGTTTCTTGTACGATTGTCCTTCGCATTATTCTCCCATATCGCTATTCCCAGTGTTATTGGTAAGGCGAGTAAGCTCATCACTGTCAAAACTAGGTCGCCTTTTTCTTGGTAATCCCAAGCACTGGAAAAGAAATACAAACCAACGAGAATCCATCCAAACTGTGCTAATTTAGCCGAGTTTCCTGCCCGTCGATGCCAAGACAAAGCCAAGGAAACTAAACCAACAGCGCCAATGATGGGCACTATAGAATCAGCCTCCATGAATGCCCCAAACAGCGGCCAAACTTCAAAACTTGCATAGAATGCAAAAAAACTTGAACGGTTGATATTTCCCTTAACTATGGAGGGAGCGGTAGTAGAGGTTTTGACAACCACTCCACAAGGTGGTTTTAATCCCAAACCTATTGCATTTCTCGACCGCGATGGCGTCATCAATATCGGTAGTCCAAATTACATCAATTCTCCTGATGAATTAGTACTGTTAGAAGGTGCTGCTGCGGCAATTGGAGAATTGAAGCGTAATGGATATCATATCTGTATCGTGACTAATCAATCGGCAATAAGTAGGGGGCTTTGGGGGCCAAAACAGATAGAGAAAATCCACCAAAAAATGCAGGAAATGATACTTGAAATTGATAACGATGCGGTAATTGATTTGATTATAACCTGTCCTCACAGGCAAATGGACCGATGTAACTGCAGGAAACCAATGCCGGGCATGCTATACCTCGGAGAATCTTACTTCCGGCATAATTTAGTGCTAAATAAAGGATTAAATATTGATGTTAAAATCCCCAACGAGGCAGTCAAAGTAAATTGGTGGAAAGATAAACCGCAGGCGAGCAACGAGCATGATTTGATTGTCGGGGATAGAAAAAGTGATCTTGGAGCAGGTTGGGCAAGAGGTATTAGATTGTTCAAAGTAAATCCAAATCTCGGACTGGCTCAGGTTGTTAGTCGAGCAATCAATCAACAAGATAAAGGAGATAACTTTCAACCTGTTAGGTGAACAATATGGGTTGGTTAGCACTGGATGATACCGACCATTTAGGTGGCGGTTGCACAACCTACTCTATGTTTGAACTGGTTAGAAATCTGCCGAGTGGATACACCATTGAAGAATATAGATTGGTAAGATTGTATCCCTTTGCCAGTCGGCGAACTAGAGGAAATGCAGCCGTGGCGGTAAAAATAGTTGGTAATGATTATGCCGAGTTACTTGGTTTCCTTGAACAATGGTGGATTGATAAACTTCTGCCATTGCAGGGAGAAATTACGGAATCAGAACAATATAACCGACCACAAAGCCCCACTGACCCGGGAATGGTTTGGTTTCATGACCGCCCAGATGAAGAATTTTACTGGCAGTGCGTTCGGAATGAGGTTTCTGTGGAAAAGATTCCTACAGCCGATAAATCATGGGGTGGACACGGAAGAATTGGAGCCACTGCTGCTATTGCTTGGCCTGCAAACTCTTACACCTTTGAAGCCATAAGTTGGAGAAAGCAAGATTCTGTAAATAAATCATCAAAAAGGCAGGTTGATTTGAACCTACTTGCAATCATAGATGAACATCCAGATAATTTTATGTCCCGTGATTTGAGGTCAAACTCCGTTTTGATTTCACCACGCGGCAACTGTCCGGTGTTATTTGGTCTAAGGTCGAGAACTTATGAATCCGCAAAAACCAGTTGTGAACAACTTTTACAATCACCAAACACTGAAGCAATAGAAGGTTATGTTGTGTTTAAAACAAACCAAGCTACTGACGATCACCTAAACGACGATATGGATGGAACTGTCGATGAAATCCAGATAAAAAAAAGAGGTACCGTAAAAATAACATGCACAAATGGTCAAGACTTAATGGCATTTAGTGAATCAGGCGATATTAAGAATTTAGCACAATGGCTAAAGCCAGGAGATAAAATCCAGTTCAATGGTTTGACTAATGACGATGGCGCAATCCATTTGGAAAAATTACGAGTCATAAAATCAACACCCAACCAACGACGCCCGAAGTGTATTCCTTGTAATGTGACATTGAAATCAATGGGGAAAAATCAACCCCTTAGATGTCCACAGTGTCGAGAGAAATTTACCCAACGTTGGGAATATGTCAAGCGTGAGCCACCTTTTGAAGACTGGGTTCAGCCACCTGCAGACTCAAGGCGCCATCTGTCTATGCCCTTGACATGGTAAAGAGGATATTTGTTTTGATTGTTGGACAATTTACAAAAGCAAAATCAATTTAGCATTATCATGGTTGATGAGTCCACAACAAAAAACATCGCTTATGCAATATTTGCCCTTTCGTTTTTGGTAATGGTTTACTTTATTGCTAAGCAGGCACGCCAAAACAGAATCTCGGCTGTTGATAGTCACGCGCCAAAAATTGCTGGTTCAGATACTATCGGAGGATCGGCAAAAAACCCTCAACAATTCGATGAACCTGATGATGAGGCACTTGAAGAAATGGCAGACTTATTGGGTGAGAATGAAGATTAATCAATAATCTCTAAGCCGGATTCTACAATCTTTAATGTGTAAGAATCACCCGAGTAAGTTAGGTTTCGACGATTGCCATCTTGGTGGCGACAAAGAGTCCACACCTCATAACCATCGTCAACAAAATGCTGTTCTGACCGAGCAAAGATATTACCTTCTCGAGCCCCACTAGCATCAATCGTGCCTTTGCTAATCAGAAGCAAACGAATGTTTGAGTCGATAGATTTCCCCAGTTTACTCATCAATTCTAATTGTGATTTAGGTATCTTTCCACTCTTATCACACCAATCATCGAGGACAACTAACTTAACAGACGGTAGCGTATTTGCCGCAGATATTATTGTATTGACGGCTTTGTCCAATGCCCCAGCAATCATCATTGCGTGAAACCTAGACGATGCAACTGGTGATAGATGGCTGAATAATTGTGGAAATCTTTCCGGGTTGGGCATGTCTAACCCAATCCATAACACCCTTCCACCTTCATCGATTATATCAGCAGACATATGCAGACCCAAAGTCGTACCGCCAACACTACCTTCGACAGCCAAGTGAACTCTGGTTGATTCAGACCGGTCGCGCCATCGCATGTTGTTAGTGGGATAACGATAGTGAATGACTATTTTGGTAAACAATAGTAACATTATTTGACCTATCGACTCTACGAACTGACATGGCTGAGGCGAAAAAGTCCGATGACGAGCCCGTGAATTTTACTGTACGGAAAGGAGAAAGGATACCCCGTAAACCACTTGGCCAATATGCTGAGGCCGACAGTTTCGCCCATGCGGTCTCAAGAGATGGATTTTGGAAAACTGCAATGAACGATGTTAACCAATTCGGCCCTATCTCGATGATGATATTATTGCTAATTATTGCCTCGGTAACTGGAACAATTCTACTATTATTGAGTTAATCACCTTTGAATTCTGATTCTATCGGTGCCATGGCAATCCTGATGAACAAAACTGCCAATATTGTGGAAACCAAGAAAAATATCCCAACATAATTCGAAATATTATACCACATCATACCAACTCCAATTAGTGAAAGATAAGCGACTAACTGGCACACTGCAGAAGCTCTGTCAAGACGATTTGTCATTTCCATGCTCAGTTTGCCATTATTTTCTAGCATGTAGGTGTAAATCAAAAAATAAATCCCTTGGAATGGCAACGTTGCCGCTATAATTGAAAGGGCGATTTCTCTAATTTGTTTAGGATCTGCCTCCTGTTCTATCCCTTGGAAGAGCATGACTGCTGTATTTGTGCCAAGCAAGGCTGCCATAATTGTCCAACGCTTATCTTGAGAAGAGGTTCGGCTTTCGACATTCACAGATTTATCGGACATGATGGGAGTTTAGCAAAATAGGGTTTCAAATTTTTGTGTGTTGTGGAAATAATATCTTGATTTGTACTCTATTGTTTCGCTACCGAAAGGTCATCTAAATAATCGAAATGTTATAGGAGGTTGTCGAAGACCACTGAACATGGCCTTTTGCCCCCTTGATTACCGATATGGCTGTGAAGACTTCAAACATATTTGGTCTGAACTCGGAAGACACGAAAGACAACTCGAGGTAGAACGAGCGCTAATATGGGCTCACATGCAACTTGGCAAGGTCAACAAAGAAGACTATGAAGCAGTCGCAGCAATTGCCAATTCCACTGCTGTAACAAAAGAACGGGTTTCGGAAATTGAAGCGGAGACAAAACACGACATAATGGCACTAACCAAAGCAATGGCGGAAGCCGCTGGTGATGCGGGCTGGTGTATACATTTAGGTGCAACTTCAAATGATATTGTCGACACTGCAGTTGCGTTGCAATTGAGAGATAGTATCGTATTATTACGCAAGCAATTATGCTTACTAATCGAGGTATGTGCTGATGTTGCTGAACGGGAAAGAGATACTGTCATGCTTGGTAGAACCCACGGGCAAGCAGCAGTTCCAATCACTTTTGGACTAAAGGCAGCCGTATGGTTAGATGAGCTTAGACGTCAACTTATTCGTTTAGATGAAGCGTCACCAAGAATTGCTGTAGGTAAGTTTCTAGGTGCAGTTGGAACCGGTGCAGCACAAGGTGAAAACGCAAGAGAATTACAGCGTCTAATAATGACGCATTTGGACCTTGGCGTCCCATTGGCAACAACTCAAGTAGTGGGTCGCGACAGGTACATCGAATATGTTTCTTGGCTGGCTAATGTTGCTGCATCATGCGAGAAAATCTTGCAGGAAATACGTAATCTACAACGCTCAGAGATACAAGAAGCAGGAGAGGGTTTTGATATCAAAAAGCAAGTTGGCTCCTCAACTATGGCCCACAAAAAGAACCCAATAAAATCTGAAAACGCTTCAGGATTAGCAAGAATCGTTAGATCGATGATAATACCGACATATGAAAATGCCCTGCTGTGGCATGAAAGAGACCTCGCCAACTCCAGCAGTGAAAGATTCACATTATCGCACGGGTCTGCCTTGTGTGAGGATGTCATTACAAAAACCCGGCAAGTATTAACCAATATGTGGGTTGATGCAGATAGATGCTTGGAAAATATAAAGTCGCAGCGTGGTCTTGTTATGGCTGAGAAAGTAATGATAGAACTCGTCGAACACGGTATTCCAAGGGATGAGGCACACGAAATTTTACGTTCTGCATCATTTGAAGCAGTAGATAAAAAGATTGAGTTAATTGATGTTTGTAGCAGAACGCCCGAAATTGCGGCAGCATTTTCTGCGGCTGAGTTAGAAGCAATGTTTGACCCGATGAACCATATCGGAGTTTCAGGTGAAATTGTCGATGAGGCAGTAGCACTTGCGCGTTTAGCCATCAAGTGAGACTGACATCTTGTCAATTATTAGTTCGCCTCGACGGCCATGCCATTTAACATTACCAACTATGTCTATCTTGCCATTGAAGTGAGGGCCTCGAACCACGAGAGTTTCATACTCTCCCCCCTCGCCGTCAACGTTAAATCGGTATTTTTCGGATAATTGTATAAGCTCTTGCAACGAATCTTGGTCAAGTATTTTACCTATCCAAGATTCATCCAAACCATCGCATGCCACACTGGTAATCATTACTCCAAAACCATTGTCAACCAATCCGGTTATGTGACTTAATGCGGATTGATGCCACAGTGGAGTGTAACTAATTATTCCTATGCGAGAACACATACGCTCAAGTCTACTCTTCTGGTAATCCGAGCGCAGCGCACCACAAACTAATGCATCGATGTTTATTCTGGCTAATTCCTGCTCAAGGTCGTAAATTTCTAAATCCTCGACACCTTCTGTATTAATTGGAATCCAATTTACTTTGGCAAGTTTTGCCTGATGTTCAACGATATCAGTTCCTGGGACTTGAAACATCATTGAGTCTCCAGAAGTTACTCGCATCGTTATTAGAGCGGTAACATCCCATCCCTTGCAGATTGCCCACCACCATGCTGCGGCTGAATCCTTGCCACCCGAAGACAGTATTGCGACTCGCATATTTGACTGTAGAAAGTAATTAGTCAATAATTTGATTATCTGTTCGTAGGGATTATAATGGTCGCAAATCGTGCACAATATACCGAAGCAACACAATTGATGTGACCCTTACACTCATAAAGTGTCGGCTAAAGGAACTAACAGGTGAGATAATGCAACCAAGCGGAAGAGGATATGACCACGGAATCACAACTTTCAGCCCAGACGGAAGATTATTCCAAGTTGAGTATGCAAGAGAGTCGGTAAAACGAGGTACAACAACAGCAGGTCTAAAATTCAAGGATGGCGTTGTGTTAGTTTGTGACAAGCGAATTATTAGCAGGCTAATTATTCCAGAATCAATCGAGAAGATGTTCAAAATCGACAATCATGTTGGTGTAGCAACATCAGGTTTGATGGCTGACGCTCGACAACTAGTTGCTCGTTCAAGGGTTGAAGCCCAAATCAATCGTATCACATACGGAGCAACCGTACCCATCGATGTCCTAGTGAAGAAAATTTGCGACTTCAAGCAATCGTTTACTCAGTACGGTGGTTCAAGACCATTCGGTACTGCTCTGCTAATCGGTGGAGTTGACGACAATGGTATACATCTGTATGAAACCGACCCGAGTGGCGCATACCAATCATACCACGCCGGTGCAATAGGCAGTGGCAGAAATACGGTAATAGAGTACTTTGAGAAGAATTGGAAACAAAACTTGACGCTAAATGCTGCCATGAAACTAGGACTCGAGGCTCTTAGAAACGCCAACGATGCTGAACTAAACCGAGATGCTGTTGAAGTTGCAGTTGTCGATTCTAACGGCTACCGATTCCTCGACCGAGAAGATGTCAATAAGCAAATCGACAGACTCAAGCCTCTAGAAGAGTGACCGTCAATATCAATAATTGCCACAGTCAAGGTCTCTATGAGGCAACGATATGGTAAGTCTAGACAATGCTGTTCTCGCAAGAATGGAGAAAGGTGGAAAACGGTATGAAATTCTGGTCGACCCAGATTTAGTTGATGCTTTCAAAACTGACCCCACCAGCGTTAAAGTGGATGACTTCTTTGCCATGGACGAAGTATTTCATGATGCAAGAGGTGGTGAAAGGCCCACAGAAGACGCTATTGAAAATACATTCCAAACTCAGGACATAGTAGAAATTGGTAAAATAATACTTGAGAAAGGTAGCATACAACTTACAACAAACCAACGCAAGGCTATGGTTGAAAGAATGCGCCAAAAGATTGTCCATCATATTCAAAGTCAAGCCGTGGACCCAAAAACCAAGAGCCCACACCCAACTACCAGGATAGAATTAGCTCTTGAGGAATCAAGGTATTCAGTAGACCCATTCAAGAATCTCGACCAGCAAATCAAGGATGCGATAGACAAACTAAAACCACTAATTCCACTTTCTTTTGAGACAATCAGACTCGCATTCAAAGTCCCCGGATCAGGTTATGGTGGAGCAATGCGAATCTTACGCCCATTTCAGGTGAAGGAGGGTTGGTTGGAAGACGGTTCATGGGCATGTGTGGTGGACATTCCTGCAGGAATGAAAGGCGAATTGATTGGACAAATAATGAGAGTTTCATCTCAAACCGAAGTAAAAGAAATGTGATATTACTCGGGATTGCCTAAGGGTTGAGTTTATCATGGGTC
>CEUJ01181504.1_pt1 | contig 38857 bp, 21 predicted proteins | sample 361531 | NCBI WGS metagenome assembly CEUJ01 (sample SAMEA2622842, study PRJEB7988) | marine metagenome | biome: marine biome (ENVO:00000447); feature: marine epipelagic mixed layer (ENVO:xxxxxxxxx); material: "saline water (ENVO:00002010), including plankton (ENVO:xxxxxxxx)" | depth 140 m | reverse complement strand
AATCCCATATCGAGAATCTTCTTATCTTCTGTGAATGCATAACCAACACAAGTTGTGGATGCATCTAATCCTAATGAAACCATTTTTTCTCCTATTTAAAAATCTAACTTTATCTTTAGTGTTACCGGTATGTCTCTTCTTGTTTTTATATTTTGTGGATATCTAGCTTTTGCAACTAAATTATTATCTTCATCATAAAAACCTACAGTATTAAAATAAGGTGACCAATTACTAGCTGTAAAATTACTATGTATAATACCTGCTTCTGAACCACTTATTCCTTCTCTTGCAGTTGGATTATTTGTTTTATTAAATTCATTTGGTTCTATAGTTAAAGAATATTCAGTAACATATATATTTTTTGACGATAGAAATGAACAAGATACATTATTCCCAGCAGCTGAAGATAAAAAATGATTAAAATATCTAGTGCTACCATTGTGAATTTCTGCAGCTGTTGTTAATACTGCCACACCAGCTCTATAAAATATATTTCCAACATAATTATCAGAAGATGATAAATGCCCTATACTTGAACTTACAGTTGCAGTTGTAGAGTAGAGATTTCCATATTTATCATCAATAATAGTGATAGTATCAGTATTTAATTTAAAACTTCCTGGTTTTATATAATCCCCATAAAAATGTTGTGGTATTGTAAATAATAAGTTATTTAAGGACGAACTTTTATGAAATTTATGAAAATATTGAGGATTCGAAGAATTATATTCAGGACCTTTTTTAAAGTATGGTGCATTATATCTTGATTCAGATATAGAATAGTCAGAACCACTTAAATAAAAATTATGTTTAAGGGAGTGATAATAATCATTATACTTTTGTATTGTAGCGTTAAGTGATGTATAATCTGCTGTTGAATTTACATAAGGCAATACTTCTGGAGAATCAGGATTACCATCCGTAAGATTCATCATTATTGATTGAGATTGATATACTTCTACTTCAGATGTAGTTACATTTTCACTTGTGATTTGTTTGTATATAGACATACCATATCACTTTATCCTAGTGAACCAAGTTAACCTTAGCTGTAAACTCTGTACTAAAGTTTTTCAATACAGGTGTACTTAATCTACCAACAGCTACCATTATACCTTGAGCGTCGTGTAATCCAACAGTTGTTATAAATGTTTGAGGATTACCTGTAAACTCTGGTATAGAAAATGTAGCATCTGAACCACTATAGAATGTTGGGTTGTTACTAAAGTTAAAGTGAGCTGCTCTTGCTCTTACAAAGTAAGAAGTTGTAATTTGATCTTCTTCACTTCTAGCTGTTAAACTACCACTTACAAGTGAGTTGAATAATTTGAGATGATTTTTAGCTGTTGTTGCTGTGTCAATACCAAATCCTACACCCATTGGTCTATCTTCTTCAACACTACCAGAAGTTATGTGTGTTCCTGGAAGACTAGCTGATAAAGCTGTTCCGTTTAGAACTAAAACACCTACATTTGGATAAAAGAATCCATAAGGTTGTCCAGTTTCAAAAAATCCTGTTGTACCAACTTTAGTACCTAAAGCTCCACTAACAATATTATATCTTGGACCAACAGGAGTTGGAGTAGCTGTTACTGTATCACTATCATCAGTTAGATATAGATTTGAAGATGACGCAACTGCTGGATTTCCTGGAGAATACTTTGCTCCACCCAAGTTTAATGTCCAATTTTTTCTATTCCATCTATCTTTCATTCTAGCTCTTTCACCAGCTATAATAAATATATTATCTTCTGTTGAACCAGTAGCAAATTGAAAACCTTTTGTTTCTATATCATCAGGAAAAAGAAGTAAGTCTGCATAATATTGATAAACAGCTTTTGTATGGCCAGTTACATCTGCTGAACCTACTCCGCTTCTATTACCAAATGTAATACTAAATTCATCAGCTGTAGATCCATTTTTTCTTATGTTATGATAATATTTTTTTTGTGAACCTGTAATCGAAGATGTTATCATAGAAGAACCTCCTAAAGTTCCAGCTCCATCGGAAAAATATCCGGTGGTGACTTTAGTCGTTTCTACTATTCTGTCTTCAGCGTCAAATATTTGATATTGTGGCATTTTTCTTTCTCCTAATTAAAATTTTTATCTTCTTCTTCTTGGTCTGATGTTTGCAAATGCTGTTACGCCAACATAACCAACTGCACCTGAATCCATACCATAAATTTCTATAATAGTTGAAACATCATGATCTAATGGTAAAGCCATAACTCTTAATGTCTGTCCTGATCTCGCAACAGTAGTTTGTGCAATTTCTTGTCTTGAGTTAAATTTAACATTAGATGCAGACCTATCTGTTGTTACAGCATCTACTGTAATTGCAGATTGGTCAAAGATTGTATATTCATACATTTCTGTACCAAAGTTACGGGTATATACATCAATAAGTTTTGCACCTTCTTCATATTGTGAACTTATTTCAATACCAGCTGCTGGGGTTATTTGTAGATTAGGTAAGAAAACTCTATCTCTATCCATTGTCATTAAATGGTATCTCATACCTACATGTGAATCAGTTGAAGCTTCCAAGTTTGGAAGATTATCAATAGCTTCTCCATAAAATGAAGAACCACTTGCGTGATTTACATTATATAATTTATAATCTACACCGTCATCCCCAAGAGAAAATTTAGTTATACCTAAACCACCACCATTGGCTAATTTTTTTCTACCTTCTCCTGTTAGAATGGCGTCTACTGTTATTGTTGATCCATCTAAATATCCCATTTGAGTTTCTCCTATTATAATTCTTTTGTGATTAAAACTTTTTTATTGTTTAATAATTGTTTTATAATTTCATATATAAATATAAAAGTATTTAAAAAATTGTATAAATTATTTTAATTTATAATTAATATTTTGGTTTAATACCTATTTTGGTCCAGTAGGACCTTTTTTATTAGGATTTCTTCTACCCTTTCTTATATTTTCTATTTTACCTCCAGTAGTAGGTCTATCTGTTTTTTTCTCTACTCTTAAAATATTTTCAGTATCAGCACCTTCCACTTGTAAAGTATAAACTGATTCTCTTGGAAATAAGTCACCTTCGAACTGTATACCTTTATTATGGTTTGTTTCATCAAATTCATTATTTCTATCAATAACTGTTATTGAAGTTGGTGTTTTTTCATAAAATAAAAATCTCATTTGATCTTTGGTTGTACTATAATTAATATGATGGTTTGATGGATAAATTAAATCACCATTAGAAGCAGTAGCTATGAAAGTTGTTTTACCAATTGGTCTACCTTTTATAGGAGATGTTCCACCAGAATCACCAAAGTAAGATTGATATATATCTCCTGTTAATCCATCATCTAAAATTAATCTATTATAAAAACACCTCCAATCAGAAGAATCACAATAATCTTCAGGATCTACACACGCTCTATCATAATCTAAAACTTCATTAGATTGTAATATTTCTGCACATATTTTTTTCTTTCTTGAACCTGAAATATATTCCATATCTTGAATCATATAATTAAAAACAGTATCATTATAATAACCTGTATTGTAGTTTCTACTACCAGAACCCGATACTGCCATATTCATTATCCAAGTATCACTCGGATTAGTTCCCCATGTTTTAAGTGGTGATTGTTTTCTATCTACCCACATTAAATTTTGAACATCAAACACATCTTTACTATAAACATCTATGTATTCCATTTTAAATTTATCTCTTTTTTCTATATAATTTTTAAAATTAAAATCAACACCACCTGTAAAACTTGTTGTGAAACTAGCAGCACTTGAAACTAAAACACCACCTATTGATGTTCCTCCATCTAATGCATTTAAACCAGTAACAGATACTGATGTGTTTCCAACTGTACCCCCCACATCTTGTGTTAGAAGGAGTCCTTTTGATGTATTTGTAGTTCTTATACTTCCATTATGCCCGTTAGCATGAGCCAATGCGTTTACAAGAGCAGTTCTTTGTTGTGGCCACGAACTATTACCAATAATTTGTACTATTACTCTACCAGAACCATCTAAATCTCCATTATCTCCAGTACCATCATCGTCAAAAATATAAGTTCTACGTACTCCATTTCCGTCTCTTAATGTGATTGTACCCCCATCCCAATTTGCTGGATCATTAGCTTTAGTTGTTGAGGATACGAAAAATTGCATACTTAAAGTAGCTTCAGTAGAATCATTTTCTGATACTGAAAGTGAATATTGATTTTTATCAAATTCACTATCATAGCTAAGTTGAATATCTGTTTCATATACTTCGTTATAGTTTGAACTGAAACTTTCAAAAGGCCATTGTTCTATATTTTCTTCTATTATATTTAGTTTAGTAATACTAAAGTTTTCAAATGGCCAGTTTTCTAAATTATCACTGTATACGTTTATGAAAGAACCACCAAATGATTCAAATGGCCATCTTTTCAGTTTGTTTTCACTTATATTATTATATTCTAATTTTAAACTATTATATGAAAAATCATCTACATCAATAATAGATAAATTATTCGATTGATAAAGATTTATATAGTTCATATTAAAATCTTGATATTCCCATTCATCAATATTAAATTGATGTATAGGTGAATAAGAAGTTGAAAATTCTTTAAATTTATGTTCTTGTATTTCAGTTTCTAATACTGTTAAATATTCTGTTAATATTTGTTCAAATGGCCAATTTTGTAAATTAGTACTATAAATTTTTAAGTAGTTTATGTTATAATTAACAAAATCTTCATATATATTTATTACATCAAAATTAATTAAATTGTTTATATTATTTATAGAAAAATTATAAAATTGTGTTTTACCATTTACATTAGATAAAATCACATCTAATGGTTTTGTATATTCAATTTTATAATTAATAAAGTCATTATATAAATCCATCACATTAGATTGTATCGGATTTACAAAATTAATTTTGAAATTATTATCTTGTTTTATTAAACTTATTGTATTAAAGTTTATAAGTTCAATATTTTTAACATTAAAATCAATAATATCTTCATATATATTAATATTATTTGAGTTATATATACTTAAATAATTAATAGAATAAGTATATCCATCTACAGATGTTTGTATTTCACCCTTCGGTGGAGTAATAAAACTTAAACTTAAATCAGGTTGATGATTTTCTAAATTACCTTTTGGTAAATCAACGATAGTAGAAGTTATATTATAAATATTTTCAAGAGTACCTAAATGTACAGGTATTCTAAACACACTACTTTTTTTATATTGTATTTTATTTCTTTCTAAAATAGATTGTCTTATTTCAACACCAGTATCAAATCTAGAACTTAATGGTAATATAGATTCTACAGCTTCTATTATGGATGGATTAAATAATTTAGCTACTGTGTTTATGTATTTATTTATATCAACAGAAACACCACTCATAATTTTATTTCTTAAATCATCCAAATCCTCATAAAATGGTTCATATGTGTCAGACCATTTTGAAAAGTATTGTGATATATCTTTATCAGCTAAGACTTGTGTAATATAATCATCTATCTTATCAATAGGTGATTTTGTAAAACTAACAACTTCTGATACTTCTCTTTTATTATTAGATTTTTCATCTAAATTAGGATTAAAACTATTTTTTATAGGACTTAAATTATGTTTCATAAATCCTCTATCCATGTCAGTAGTAACCATATTAGTATTTCTATGAGAAACACCATCTGTTCTTGGTAAAAATTTAAAGGTATCAATTATTTTTGTAATATACATACCATTACTTATATTAAATGCCGTATCTCTTGAAAAATCTTTTATATTTGTTGGATTAGAATCTTTTATTCTGCCTGTAGAACCTGGTATTGTATTTTCATTTAATTTAAATCTATAAATTAATTCACTTTCTTGACTATTAAAATGATTACCAACTATTGATACAGGATTTAAAGTGTGTTGTTTTATTTTGGATGCACTTTGAAATCCTTTCCACATTCTAATATCTGCTAAACTACCAGTATAAGTTCTACCTACATATAAATTAGATGCTGATAATGGATGTCTACTACCACTACCTAAAAAAGCAAAAGTTGAATTTGCAATATTTGCTACACTTATATTTCCAGCTATTACTTCATCTGTCATATTCAAACTAGCAGTTGTAAATAAATTTATACTATCATTTTCTTTTTGTGATACAACAACTGTATATTCTGAATTATGTATACCCATAAAAACATTAAACATTTTATCATCACCAATAGTAAAATAATCTGTACTAGCAGATGATGCATTTAAAGATAAAGAAGATGTCGCTGATGCAGGTGCATCTATACCATGATGTAGCCTAAACCTTAAACTACCAACTGTTGGACTACTAGCAGATGGAACATATTGTAAATCCCAAAGTGATTCTGTTAAACTACCACTACTTTCTAACAAAGACATACTTACATTAGTTACAGTTGGTATCATTGTAAATTCCATACCTGTACCATTCGCACCATTCATATGCCAATCCAATTGTATTCCCTCATTAAATTGATTAAAATTCATCATTCTATACATAATTGGTTCTTCTATAAATGAAACATTACCAGAAGATGCTTTTAATCCTGAATTAAATGTAGAAAAAGTATCATCTATAATTATAGGGTTATGTTCTTGCATTGAACCACCATGTTCAGTAACTGTAATTAAATCTGGTGGATATCCATAAATATTTAAAAGAGCCCTTAAACTATTTTGTGTTCCTTTTGATTTATAAATATATACCAAATTATTTATTATTTTTCTCCAAGTGTTATTAGTAACATCTTGCATTGTTGATAAAGAACCTGTTAGTGTACTAAAGTAATCACTCAAACTACTACTAAATGGATTTATAAGTTCCCAACCTAAATTAGCCCCTAAAATAGGTAATAGATTAGAAGGCATAGAAGTTTTTTCATTATAACTTCTATTGTAAAATGTTTTAAAGGTATCAATATGATTTCTTACACCATCAAAATGTTCACCCCACATATCTAAAAATGTTTGGACATCATCTGAACTTGTTATAACTTGTTCTGGTACATTATGTACTAAACTATGAATATTGTTATTATCATATGTTTCAGCTTGTGAATAAATACCATTATACCAAGTGTCAAATTCAGTTGAACCTGTTGGATATATAAATGAAAATGGTTGAGTGTTTAAAGGATTATTCTTTGTTACTTTAACATCAGTAATAAAAGAAGCTGTTGCTTCAGTGCCACTAATATCCTGTGCCCTATAATAAATTCTAAATAATTCACCAGCTGGTAATACTGAACCGTGAAATGGATGATTACTACTTGTTAGTGAAGTTCCTAAACCAGAATAATTTTCTGGTAAACTAATTTTTTCAGTATGAGTCATCGAAGCAGATGTTACTTGAACAGATGAACTTAAAATAGAATAATAAACATTATTGTTTCCAGTAAATGATGCATTATCTTGTGGAATTAAACTAACATCTTGAACGCCGGCATCGTTTAAAGTGACTGAACCTGTTGGTCTCCAATGTGATTGTGAGGCATGTAATATAAATCTTTGAAAATGACTTCCAGTTGTATTTGGTCTCAAAATAAATTCTTGATGCAGAGCTTCTTGTGGTATCCTTGGATAACCACCGTAACCAACTTTATTTGAGTTTTCCCACACAAATCTTCCATTTCCTATATCTTGATCTGCATGCATAGTATCAGATATGGTATCGTCAGCTTTCATTAAGAAAGAAAGATATAATGAACCTGTGTAATTAAAAAATGGTGTATCATCGGCAAAATATTGATCTGTAAATAAATCTATAAAAGTATTTCCTGCAGGGTTAGGTTCATGTTTATGTACAACTTTAAATCCTTCTTGATTTGTTAATAATGAATATTGTCCTGAATTTTGAGTTACTGGTATTGTATGTGCATGATTCAAACCTAAACCAGGAGCAGAAGATGTAGAATAACTCTGATTATCATCATATAAAAATTTTTCATATGGTGTAAATGTTTTTTTTATATTTGTTATTTCATTAAATGCATTTTTTCTTAAATCAGGAATTGTTGAACCTGTAAATGTACCAACATTATGAGCTGTACTTAAAGATTGGGAAATTAAATTTAATTGTCCTTGTATTTTTCCTACTTTTGTTTTAAAGTTTTGAAGTTTCTTTTTTGCAGAACCAAAAAATACATGATTTTCAAATTTTGAAAAATCAACATTTAGATTTACTTCACCTTTTTGTTTTGTTACTATATCATTAAATGTATTTTCAGTAAATGATGAACTAACAACTAATTGTTCATAGTTTTCTGCAGAATCTGCTTCATAAACAACTTCTCGTGTCCACACACTTGGATCTGGTGTTAACCCACTTCCAGCAAATGTTGAAGTTATATTACTAACATATATTATGTTTTGTATTTGTGTATTTATAACTTCTTTTTCAATATTTACTTTATCTAATCTTTTATAAGTTGCAGGTATTGGTTTATCTAATCTTAAAATTAAACTTATTTTTTCAGGATTAGATATTTCATCAAATGTAAAATTATTAATTGATATATTTTTATCTTTATTAAAGGTTAAAACCCAATCATATGTATAAGAACCTGCAGGTGATAATGAAGACATAAATTCAATCATAAAATCATTATCAAATAATATATCATCACCATTATTTCTAGCTATAACTCTAATTTCTTTTCGTGAAGGTGCAATTTCTGTTATTATAAATTTCGGGTTATCTGCAACAGAAGTCGCTGGTATAAGTGAAAATACATTTTTTAAAAAATCAAATTCTAATTTATAATTACCACCAGCTACATAATTAGCTTCTAATATTTCATTAGGTTTAACTGAAATAGTTCCGTTTAAATTATATACTTCTATTTGAGGAATATTATCAGGAGTTAATGCATTTGAATAAAATCTTCCAACAAATACATCGGTAGCTTCTTCATAAACACTTAACCTAACATAATCATCAGTAGAAAGTGTTTGATTTTCTGTTGTACCTTTTAGTATCAAGTCTAATTGATTTTGACTATAATTTTCTTGATTTATTGGCATCTATAGAGCTCCATTTTTCGTGTCTGTTTCTGGAATATTTATAACGGTATCTCTCCTAGCTTTTATACCTACATCTTCTTTTGTGATTTTATAATCCCCAATTAAAATACCTTTATTACCATTACCACAAGTATCTATTATATTTGAAACATTTACTTCACCACAATTTAATTCAAACAAACAATTATTTATTAATTGTTGGTCCTCTGATTCATCTATAAATAGTGTTCCAACAGAAGTTTCTCTTGGAAAAGTATTTCCTGTTAAAGGCTCTCCATCCCAATATTGTCCTACACCATTTTCATAGTAAGGATTAAATCCATTTAATGTTAATTCCCCAACTATACCTAACATATAATTCATATCAGTACCACCACCTTTAAAAGCTCTAACTTGTTCAATATCAGAATCACCTAAGCTATCACCAAGTTGGTTATTATGAAAAGCTTTTTCTGCAAAAAATCTTTCGAATTTCTCATTTTCTCCAAACATATTAGAATTTACAATAGAATTTACAGATTGATAATAATCACTTTCTTTTGAGATTCCACCAATTATAGGTGTTGTTTGTGGCCAAGGAAGATAAGTAAAATCAGGACCACCTATGTCTATAAAATCTTCTACAAATACTCCATCCAAACCAAGAAATATTTTTATTTCAATATGTTTATATCTTATTTTATCATCTTCTCTGGCATAAACTGTTGCTTTTATAGTTTTTAAACCAGATGATTCATATTGGTGTGTTAAAAAAGCATCTTCATCAAGTAAATTAACATAATTTTCATCAGAACCTGGATCATCAGAAATAAAATCATTTAAAAATTCATATTCACCTTCAGACCAATCCCAATTTAAAACTCTAATACCTATCTCTCCACCACCAGCTTCATATGGATTAGTTATCGGCGTTATGTTAAACGCGTTATTATTTTCAGCTAATGAAACCACCAAACTAACAACATTTGGTGCAGATGTTCTTATATAATCAGATGAACCAAATTCATAATATCTTTGTAAGAACACATTTGCTGGATTATCTATATCAGTTGAGTTACCAATAAAGACTTCAGTAATTGGTCTCCAATCTGGCATATTATCATCGTCAGATGCATTAATATAACCCTCTTCAGTAATTCTTGTATATAAATCATCACTTTTAAATGTAGTGATTATACCAGAGCCATCTAAAAATTCTAAATTATCATCTTCATTATAATAGTATTGACTATACGCATTATAAAAAGGCATATTTTTTAATATTTTATATTCTATTCTACCAGCCATTAAAATTGTTTCTCACTCTTATCTATTATAGGTTTTATTGTTCCTTCTATTTTTTCAGGAACACGAGTACCCTCTTCATAATCAATTCTATAATCATTAAATATAAAACCATCATTTCCATTACCACTTAAATCTTGTAATTTTCCATCACTTTCCGATGAAAAATCTATATCTATTAATAAATATTTAACAAAATCATTTGACGAGAGAGAAGTTGCTAAAGAGTCAATATCTACACCATCCCAATTTCTTCCAGTAGTTCCAAATGGTATTCTATTTCCTTGTAAACCATAATTATCAGAATCAAAATAACCATAAACATTTAATTTTGGTAAAACTGGATAATAATAATTATTACCATATTCGTTTTGTCCAATCCAAATTTGCCCATCAGTATCAGATGGATTAACTGATGTTATGTCAAATTCATCATACTCTAAACCTGTTCTTAAACCTATCCAATAATCTTGAGGAATTATGTTTTTATAATAAGTTTCTATGCCTGGATTACCACCAACCTCATCATCAAATCCTAACATTTCTGCCATACTAATTGATGTATTGTAATATCTCACTTGCCCTAAATCTAAATTTCCAAAACTTTTTCCTAACTCACCTATATAATCTTTATATTTACCCTTGTAAATCTCTTGAACACCATCAAATCTTTGTTGTTGAAAAGCTATTAAATCATCTGTTGTATAGTTTTCATCCATTTGAGCCAGAGCATATTGAGTAATTATATCATCATATTGAAATTGAAATTGTAAATCCAAAGGTTCTTCTTCAGGTAAATCTGGAAAATAACCTAATTGTCTTAAAATATTTTTATAGTAAATTCCATTTTTAGATATACCACCAACCACAACATTATTTGTATTGGTTTCATTTAAAATATATGGATGTTGTGAATAATTTTCAGGTTCATTTAAATTTATTCTACTCGTAAATTTAAAAAATCTATTTACACCAAAATTATGTAAATATTTAGGTTCTAAATCTGCAGATTGACAAACTATATTTTTATTTGGGTCTAATGAATTTGTTAGGAAATAACAATCATCATGTGAATTACATTGATTACCATCTACTGAACCACCAAGACATATACCACCCGTATCTGTATTACTACATACACCACGACAATGTTGGTCATCAGAGCAAGCTAAATTTCTACCATCATGTTCACCATAAATGTTTACACATGTTCTGCCTTTATGTATTGAAAACCAATAACCTGTTATTGAATAAACTCCTGGTTTTGAATATGTATGTCTTAATTCTTGATTTTCATTTAAATTATAAGCTTCTGTTTCATATTCTATTTCACCATCACCCCAATCTAAACTCAATAAATACATTGGATTAATACTATTCAATTGTTCTTCTGTTTCTCTATTATTACCCCACGGAGTACTACTAAATTTAGTTGGTTGAAAATAAAAAATAACTTCAGTAGGTGTTGTCGTTTCTTGATATAATTCAGGTTGTAATTCAGAATCATAATATTCCCATAATCTTGATTTATTTCCTGTTAAACTTCTTTGTGTAAATGGAAGAATATCTGGTAACCAATTAACATATCCACCACCACTATCAGGCATAAAACAACCATTATTACTTCCTTCTCCTGAATTTGAAGTTGGGTTTGTTGTTAAATCAGATGTATTTAAATATACAGCTAAGTCAACTCCACATTCATTTTGTATATTTTCTAATAAACCATTATATTTTTTACCAATTCCACCATTATCCCCCCATTTTTTACCTGACATAGAAAAAGATTCCCTAAAATAAGATTCTATATAACCACTATCATCTAAATTACTACTATTAATTAATTTATTATTATTTGGGTCATCAGAAAAATAAAATGTTCCTAACGAAGGCCTTCCATCATTATCATAACCACCATCTGTAACAGATTCAAAATCTCTTTTTTTATATTTAAAATCTGTTGGTAAGGGGAAAGGTAACTCCATTCCTTGCCATGGATTTTCGTATTTTTGAATAGAAACTTCCCAATCAATTGAACCACCAATTTCTAATTCATTTGTTAAAGTATAACTATCACCATCAGTATCATAAATTGTTAATTCGATTCGATATGTATCATTTTTTATAAAACGATATCCAACACCACAGGCTACAAAAGTATGTATATTTATCGAACCATCTATATTTTCTAAAGTATCATCATCATCGATATCATAAAGTATAGGACATTCAGGGTTTTCATTTTCTTCATTTCCAGAAGAACCAGAATAATCAAAATAATGTATTGAAGATAATGCGTACCAATATTTTTGAGAAACATTGTTTGAATCAAATATTTCTAATTTATATGCAGATATTTCATTTAAATCTCCCTCTGGACTTATAGATTCAAATCCACCATAATTTTCGTTACAAGTAGTATATGTTTCTATTTCACCATCATTACATTGTACACCTTGCGTATCATTACCAGCTGGTCTTAATACATAATAATCTAAACCTGCTCCTATTGTAGAAGATGGTACTCTTACTAAATCACCAAAGAAACAAGTACCTTGTGGGTCATTTGGACCAAGATTTGGATTATAATTTACAGCACCTTCTGTTTTACAACCTTGACAATTATTAAAATCAGGATCATCTAAACTATCAACTATATTTGGTGGGTCACAATCATCAACATAAACACCACCCTCAGCACAAAAGTTATTATGTTCATCAGGATTTGTCCAAAGAGCTTGACATACACAATCCCCATTTATATTATTCCAAAGACAGACATCTGGATTACCATATTGTCCATCAGGTATTGTTGCTACATAATTACATGCTCCTACTACATTACAAACTGCACATGCTAAATTAGGAACACCATATCCACCCCAACCATCATCTGAACAATTTCCACATAAATCAGGTTGTTCACCACACGAATTACAACCAAACCACTCATTACCATCACAACCACTTGGTCGACAATCTTGGTCGTTGGGGTCACAATCATTACAATAACAAGGACCTGATTGTGGACATTGTTCATAACTATAATATAAAACTCTATCATCACAACCACAAGGATTCAAATCACCATCTATTCCACTATTATATTCACCACCTGTACAATCTGCTCCTGTACAACTTCCACATTCATCTACCACACAATATCCACCACAATTTCCATCACAATCTAAAATACCACAAAACGCGTCATCATTATCAACTGTTTGATATGTTGGATTTATTGGATATAAAGCTTTATCATCATATAAACCATTTCCTTCACATTCTGGATCTGTGCAACCGGTACAAGCACAAGTAGAACAAGCTATGTCACTTGGTACGAAACATTCATTACAAGTCCAACTACCAGTTGTATTGTATTCAGCATTACCTTCAACACAAACTCCACAATCATCTGGATACCAACAAACTTCTTCTTGTATTTCACCAGGACAATATGTTAGTTTATTTCCTTGACAACCATTTGCTGGGCAATCTAAAGAATCAATACAAATCTCATCTTGACATGTTCCCCAACCACCTTCACAAATTGGAACATCTTCAGTTCCATTTATTGTAGCTGTAGGTGGACAATATTGTGTTCCATCATCACATTCTCCATCACAATCAATTGGCATTATACATGTATTATTATCTGCAAATGTACAAGGTATTGTTGTACAATATCCATTACCATCTTTTCTCATTCCATAGTTACAAGCTTCTTCAATATTACAACCAAAACAAATAACATTAGTTCCACCACATTGTCCACATTCATCAGTTGTAGTTGGACAATCAGGTTCTGGATCTCCATCACAATTTGTTGTATAAGTATTTGGTTCAGGTACACTATAGTCTGCTGGTATACTATAATATTCTTGGAATGCTGGATTAAATCCTGCTAGTGGTGTTCCATTTGCACATATGTTTTGTTTAAATGTTGGGTCACCTAATCCATCACCATCTGCATCAAAACAATGTTCTGTTGTTCCTAATGTTCCTGGTGCACCACAACCACAATCTTGTTGAACATTTCCACTAAAACATACTCCATCACAACCTAAATCTAAATCTCCACCAAAACAAACACCACAAGAATCTTTATCCCCATCATTAGGTCCTTGACCTAAACAACATTGTGCTATACCATTGACAACATTATAAAAATTTTCTCCACCACAGACACCGAGACAATCCATATTTTCACAATCATTACTATCTAAACAATCATCTACAAACCCATCTCCACCACAACTTAAATCACCCAAATCAGGACACTCATCCCAAAAACTTTGTGTACCACCATCACAACTACATTGTGCTTCAGCTTGATATAATTGATTAAATTGTTGTAATCCACACGCACCACAATCATCATGATATAATGGTGTTCCTACTCCATCACCATCTGTATCTTCACACGAACATAATAACCAGGATGTAGAATCACCGGGTGTAGAATAATTAAAATCTACATTATCTGTAATAACCCAAGCGTCATCTGGGTCGTTACATATACCACATGCGTCTATATAATTATCATCAAAACAAGAACCATTTCCATCACAAGCTTTAAAATTAGGATACATCTCAATTGTGTATGAACCAGAACCTTCATAATTATCATTTATAAATGTATCAAAATCAACATAAGTCTCTCCATCAAATGTACACTCCCCATAGTGAGTATATGGTGTAATATCTGATGAACCAGCTGCTGAAAATCCTAAATTATAATTATCATAGTAACTTGATTGTTGTGATGGACAACACCCACATACTAATAAAACATTAAAATCTACACCCGAAGTTCCACCTGTACATACACCACACCAATCAGTAACTGCAGGTCCTCCTGCACCACCCCAATCGTTTTCTAAAGTGTTTCCCATACAATCTTGAGTAAAATCACAACAAGCTGTTTCGGTATTAGCTGCAAAATCATAATGAGCACTACAATCAAATAAACAAGGCATTGGTAATCCATCAATAGTGGTACAACCTTGTCCTTCTGTTCCAGGGCCATCTAAAGCCCCAACATACATACAACCCGCACATCTTTGACCATTTCCATGACAATCACCACATTGGTCTAATCCAGGATATTGGTCTATACCATTATGGTCTTGTGTTATAGTTCCATCAAAATTACATTCTGTTGAACCATCAACACAAACTCCTTCTTCGTATGGTGAACCACATCCAGAAGTAGAACCATAATTACAACAACCATTACAATCTTGAGAAGATTCACCATATTGATTAAATGCAGGATTTATATCACCTTCACCTAAACCTAATCTATGACAATTACCACAATCATCTATTCCAAAAAAGTAATCTGGTTCCCATTTACATTCAGGTGTTTGTTCTTCTGAAGAACAAGTAGCTGCGTCTTGTATACCACTACAATATGCTGTAACTTCTGTATTTGAGTAACCACCATAAGATTCTTTTGGTTTACAAATAAAAGATTCATTAGGTAACATTCTACCACCAACCATACTTGATGGTATTGCATTAGTCCATATGTTATCAATTCTACAAAAATCACCAAGTTCATCTTCATCTTGTGTTAAAGACCAACAACCATCGGTATCAGGTAATTCATCAGAACAATAATAATTATTAGTAGGTTCACCACCACCTAAACCATCACAATCATAATCATGATAATATTGTTTTCTAATATTTTCACCACCACAAGATAAATCACAATCTAATAATTGTCCTTCACAATTACAACAATCACCAACTCCAACACCATAATTGTCACACAATTCTATAAATTCATCAGTTACAAAACCACTATTAACATCAATTGTAAAATATCCATCGTCACCAGGAAAAACACAACGATAATCAAAAAGTTCATAAGTGCTTTTACCTGTTAAAAATGTTTCAACATCAGATTGATTAGTAGGATTATAATTACAAGCTGTTGGGTCTGAATAACATCCACAAGCTGCTACATCCAAACAACTTGTTCCATTAACTACACCATCATCTCCAAAACAATATTTAACTGTATCACAACATACTTGTTCTTCTGCATCACCTTGACATATACCAGCACAATCTCTTCCAGAATCTGGTGTAAAATCATCATCACCAATCCAATTGTCTGATTCAGAACAATAACCTTCACAATCTTGAACTCCACCTAAACAACATCCATTTTCTTCTGTTAAAGTATCAGGTTCACCACAACCACAAAATTCTCCATGACGATTAAATTGGTCTTCATATGGAATGGCTCTACACTCTCCATCACATCCTCTACAATCATCACCATCACATTGAAAGTCAATATGGTCATTTATTCCATCACCATCTAAATCGACATTAGCGTATGGGTGTCCTGGATAAAGAGGTTTTGGGTCACATGTATATGTTGTTCCATTACATATACCATTTCCAATAGCTGAAATTGTAGATTCACACACACCATCACAATTCTCAAAATTACTTCCATTAATAACACCTGCACAATCAACACATTGACTATTCCACTCTTGATTTGTAGGAACTGGATTATCATGATATGAAATATTATCATCACAAACAGGAAAATCACCATAAATTTCACCAGTAGTTAAATTAGCCCATAATGATTCATCAGGTAAATCTGTATAAAGATAATTACTACAACCTGGTTTTCTACAATCTCCACATTGGTCTAATTGAGGTCTTTCTCCCAAACCACCTGGTTGTAACTCTGGCCTAATATATCCACTAGTTCCAAATTCAGGAATATATTCATAGATATAATATGCATCATCACATTGTTGGTTACATTCATATGAACCATATTTACAATATTTACTATTACAAGTTATTCCTAATCCTGGATCATTTTCATTTACACAATCAGGTAATCTTTGACCAGACCCATCTATTTGACAAAGTGGTTGATCTACATATGGTTCTTGTACACATCTACCACAATTGTCATAAGTATATGGGCAATCACATAAGTTATTATCTGCTGTAAACGATTCAGTTTCACCATCATACCCATCAACTAAAACCCAACAAGGATTACTATTTATTCCACATAGTGTTCCTAAATTTGGATCTCCATCACAAAAATAAGCACCACCAGCGTCACATACAACACCATCACCATCTTCATCATAATAATACTCTTTTGAACCTGAACCACCACAAACTCCACAATCATCACAAACATTGCCTTCACAATTACAAATTTGATTAAATGTGTTATCTGGATTATCTGTATCACATGTTACAGGATTCCAATCAACGAAACAATCCCCACAATCATTTTCTTCGTCACATATACCATCACCAATACAATCACCACCACAAATTCCACAATTATCTAATGTTTGATTTCCACCACAAGAAGCTAAGTTTGTTTCACTATCATATTCTTCTTCTGGATTATATGTACAATCATATTGATTACCATTACAATCACAATCACCCAAAGGTATACCACACGGTATATTGGTTACAGAGTTTGTATTCGAATCATATAGAAATCCATCCACACAACATTTATTACAAGTATCTAAATATGCATCACCTCTACATGTACCAGAACAATCATAATAACCAGTATCTGATAAGTTTCCAAATTCATCGTATCCCAAGTTTCCAGCTGGTGGGATATTTGTACAAACATCATTACAATCACATGTTAAAAAGCCATCTATTGGAAGTGTGTCACAACAATAAGGATCTATAGCTGTTGATGAACAAACATAATCATTTGAATTTCCACCACAGACACCACACTCATCGTATCCACTATTACAAATTTCTTCAAGTGAAGTTTGAGAACAGAAACTATCCATTTCTACTGGTCCTTCTCCACTACCTACCCAACTACCCCCAAACTCTGTTCCACCTGGATTATTACAAGAATAAACGGGTTCTGTTATACAATCATAACAACCTATACCATCACCATCACCATCATAACACCAAAGTTGAGGTGGAGTTCCTGAACAATCACAATTTGGTATTCCTGAAACTCCTGGAATTGTTACTCCATTATATTCAAAATCAGAAAAAGTAGAAGTTCCATATCCAGTTCCACCACATATACCACAGATATCACATTCATCTCCGGCACAATTACACGTTAAACCATAGTCATCTGGTCCGTTAGGACAAGAATCACCATTAGGTATTTCAGGACCTTGTTTTGGGTCATCATATATAGTTAAACCAATACCACCACAAACCTCACAAATATCTAAATTAGCTTCATTACAACCACAACCACATGATTCACACGCACCACCACAACTATCTATATTTGGAATCTGGTCTTGACATGCATCATATACAAGTGCACCACCACATGAAGCCTGTAATTCTAAATATTCTTCGTCAGCTGGTAATAGATAAGCACTATCAGCACGACAATCAAAAGTATTACCCACACCACCTTGAGCTAAATCACCACATGAACAATATTGGCCACCAATTAAACAATCAATTGATGTATATTGTTCACATGAATCTCCATTTGGTAATGTAAAGAAATAACCATCAACTCCAGTATTACCACCAGAACATACACCACAATCATCTATAACCGCCATATCTTCTTCTAAAACGCAATCACCATTACAATCTAAATAGTGAGGAACTGGTGGCACTCCATTAATAGAATTACAATCACATTCACCTTCAGGAATACCATTACCACCACAAACTCCACAATCATCAGGTGCCGGTTCTCCACAACCACAACCTAAATCTACATTTCCATCACAATCACAAGAATCATATTCACCATCTGTATCGTTCTCTACATCTTCATATCCATTTCCTCCACATACACCACAAACATCAAAAACTGAATCACCACCACATATACCTGCACAATCAATACCACAATGATTGTCTACTTGAAAACTTTCTAATATAGTTTGAATTTCAGGAGAATATTCCCCATCTCCATATACGATTATTCCACTTGCAGAACCTCTACCACAAGCTCCTTGATAATCTTCATGTTCTGGACAATTACCAAAACAATCTTTAGACCAATCTTGTTCACATATCCAATTATCTCCTTGTTCGTCTTCAGGAATCCAAAAGGGTGCACAACCATATATAGCGTCGGTTGAAGTTCCACCTATACATTCTTGAGGATTACAATCACCTACTTCATCACTCCACACATCATTTGATGAACACTCTCCATTACAATCTTCACAATTGTTTAATCCACAATTAAAAGTAGCTATTCCATCACTATCTACATAATCAGTTCCAACTAATGGGTGACCTATACCCTGAAATACACCTGAACAATAATATATGTCACAAAAATTGTCGTTACCGCCATCATCACGAAAAGCAATCCATTGATCTGCCGAAATACATTGTCCTTCATCAACAGGAGTTGGGTCTCCTTCCCCAGAACAAGTTAATATATTACAACCAAAACCATTTGTAAATAAATTTCCACTAGCCGCAGTATTTGTAGCTGAACATTCTCCTGTTTGGTGTTGTGATATACACATTCCTGCACAATCTAAAGTATGCCCATAACAATCACAATATGTATCATCTTGAACAGCATCAAATGGTGTTTCTGGAGTACCAACTACTCCATTTGCAGTATAAACACAATCATCATTACTTTCATCATTTGAATCAGGGTCAAAGTTACAAACAGAATACCCTGTATTTGGAAACATAACATTATCATAATCTGGATCTTTACAATAACCAAATGCATTGGGGAGTCTGTCTTCTCCAGTAAAAGGATCCGGCCTACAAAAACCATATATATCTGGAAAAGGACCATAAGTACTATCATCACTACAACCAGGTATTATTATGTAAACAAATTGAGGAGAAAAAAATGTTGTATCAAATAAATCAGGTGTAACAAATGAAGCACCTGTATCAGGTATAAAATTTGATGTAGCTACATTAGTTCCATCAGTAGTAGCAGTTAAATAATAATCTAACCCATTAGGTTTTACTTGTATTGTTAAATAACCAAAATTATCTGTTTGACTTATAGATATTACAGCTGTGTTAGCTTCCTCAAAAATATTAACATAAGAGTCTCCAGAATAAATTTCTTGTTCAATCTTTCCATCAGTTTCATTTTCAATATAAACTCTAAACTCATCAGACGAATTGATATCAACAGAGTTACCATCTTTATCGGTTAATTGATATCCTTGTAGTATAATATTTATATCTTTAGCTGCCATTTATACTTCCTCTGGTAAAGTCCATCTAAACCAACCAGCATTTTGTGTTTGTAATTTTATTCCCATTCCAGGTTTTAGATCTATTTCAGGTCCAAACCAGCCTACTCCACTAATATAATTAAAAAATCCATTGTCTAAATTTTCGTCACTACCCGCACAATTTTCATTTGCACATAAAATAACATAAGCATAATCACCTGTCATGTAAATATTAGGTATAGGTTCATCAGCCTCACTCGGATTATTTATAAAAAATGATGAGTTTAACAAATCAATCATATCATATCTATTATCATCATCATTTGGAGGTAAGTAAGAACCTATTAAACTATATGCTCCTCCTCCTGGTATATAAATAGGTGGAAAGTTAGATAATTGTGTTCCAATTATATCAACATCATTAATACTTATTTGATGAACACTATCTAAAGTATCAGACCATCCTTGTTCATTTTCTATTGTTAAATTTACATTTAAAATTCCACCACCACCATAATTTTCACCAATCATTAAAGGTATAGGAAAATTTAAAGTATGCGTATCTACTATAAAAGCCGAATAATCATTTCCATCTGTATCTGTAATATCCCAAAAATAACTTAATCCACCAGTACATTCAGTACAAGTGTATGTTCCATTGTCATGTACAGTTGAATTAGTGGATGTTATTGATATATTTGTTCCTTCATTTACATTAGCTGGTGAATGTGATACTACCGCGATTGGATAAAATTGACACAAACCATTATCATCCATATCGTCTAAAGTATAGTTATATCCATTGTCACCTTCTTCTGCATTCGTCGCAGCTCCACAAGCGTAAGAGTCAACTAAATTAGGATTGGCATTTCCTAATCCATCAGTTCCACAAGAATAGTTTGCTGCATTTTCATCTTTACATCCAGTATACCTACATGTACCATCATCTTCAGTAGCGTTTGCATCATAAACACCATTACCACTCAAGTCTCCATTAGCTAATGGGTCTGTACATCCAGCTCTGACATCATCTTTTATTTGAAAATTTTGAGTTCGTGCTGAATGCCAAGTACTTTCAACTATTAATTGAAATGAAGTTCCAGTAGCTATTACTTCTAATGCATTTCCATATATTCCTTTAAAAAATTTTTCAGGATTCCATCTAAAACGACCTGATGAGCCGCCTTCTGTAGCGTTCATAGGATAACCTGTTTCTTCATTTACTTCTGTGTTTATATATCGACTAGAACATGTTTCATGATCGTTAGTAGTGTATGTTAATAATTCCCATTCTTCTAATCTTGTTAAATCTCTTACTTTATATGTTAAAGTACCTACATATTGTCGACTTCCATTATTATCTATACCACTGCTCCAACGATGAATAAATTGTTGATTTTCTTCTTCACCTATTTCTATTGTATATGGGTTTAGGGAACTTATGTTATATACATCTCTATTTTTTACGACACAGCATTGATTAATACAAGTATAACAAGAGGTAGGGTCAGGACATGAACCACAATCACCCCTACCACCATCTGCTTGAATATTGTTTGTATCATTACAAACACCACCACTGTAATAATCACAAGAGTGACCACTTGCACAATCAGTTGGACATTCATACATACAAGTACAAGTTCCACCTGTAGTTTCATTATAATCTTCACAACTTGTGTGAACATCAACAGGACAATCATTTCCACAAAGCCCACTCCATGAGTCACCACAAGCATCCGGGCCTTGAGTTTTTTGAGCTTCTGGACATCCTGTGTATTCACCACAACCACCCAAAGCTTCAAATTTATCAGAATGATCATAACCCATTCCATAAAATGGGTCACAAGTACAGTTTAAATTCATACCTGGATAATCGTGTTCATGACTATGAGAATTATCAGTACCACCATAGTAAGTATTTGTACATATACTATATGCACCACAACTAACAGGACTATCACCACACATATACCCTATTGTTCGTGAAGCTTGACCATAACAATTAGCACCACCACATTGTATTGTTAATGTAGCTGATTCTGGACAAGTCATCAAAAATCCTGTTATAGTAAAATCAGATGTTTGCCCACTTGGTCCAGTGCAATATCCACCATCGGTGTTTAAATCTACATCTATATTATATGATATCTGTTGTGATCCCATTATTCAATATCTCCCGGTGGTTCTGGTTGTTTAAATTTCAACCAACCTATTACATTATCACAATCTAACATTTCTTCTCTTACTCCACAATCACATGTATATGAACCACCTGGTAAAGCTTGTGATGGACATGATCCAGTACATTGATTTGGGGTACATTCATAATCTACATTCAATCCAATTCTACCAACAAAACCTTTTTCGATACATGTTCCCGGAATATCTGGATTACAACTATCATCAGCATTACCAAAATTTGTTTCATTAGGATCTTGACTTGATGTGTTCCAAACACCAAATATAAATGCAGCTTGTTTATTCATACCATTTCTTGAATATGATTCTATTAAATCATTTTCAACGACAGCTAAAGTAGGCACTGAAGACATATCACAATCTTTCCATGGTATTGATTCTCCATCAGCGTCTACACAAATATCAATTGGATTTTCTAACCAAATATTATTATATAAATCAAAAGCTGGTATTGATTGTGAGTATGGATAATAAAAAGTATGCCAATAAGTTTCTTTTTCTCCTACAGCTGATGGTATAAGTAAATCTCCTAAAAGTTCTACATTGTCAGATTCTGCTCTTAAACCAAATACACAATCACCATTATCTATTGTTGCAAGAGGGTCAAAGTTATCAGCAGATTCATATGTACAACCATAACAAGATTCGGGTTGATAATTTACATCACCTGTACATTCATCACAATCATCTATTTCTGAAGTTCCACCACATACTCCAGCACAATCTACTACTGCTATACAATCTCCATTACAATCATAATTTGTTGGTGGACCATCACCGTCACATACACCACATTCATCTAATTCAGCTGTTGAACCACATTGATTATCACAACCAGACCTTGTATAACATTCAAAATCAGGATAACAAGTTGATGTAGGTCCGCACAATGTATCTCCTGTAGCAGAATCTATTGTAACTGTACAATCTATGGGTGCTGGATTTCCACAACCACATCCAAGATCTACAAGTGAACCATCACATGTTCCACATTCGTCATAACCTGTACCATCACAAACTCCACAGTCATCTAAAATACCAGTACCATTACATTCACCACATTCATCATATTCACCTACACACTCATCATCTTCATCACATATTCCATCCATATCAACATCATTAATACAGTTTCCATTACAATCACGATAAGCTGGTGGGAATGAACAAGGAGCACATACACCTATGTTACAAGCTCCCTCTGTTTGACAAACCACAGCATCTCCGTCACATTCTCCTGAACAATCTTCTACTGCTGTTCCACCACACTCACCAAAACAATCTATGAATGTAATACAATTTCCATCACAATCAAATCCAGGATCTGGTTGTGAATCATCAGCACAATTACAATATGAAGTGTTGTTATCATAAGTATAAAAACAACTTCCATCATCCCAAATAGCTTCTTCATCATAATTACATGCTGGAGTTGCATCATCTGTACACCCACCACACACTGCAGTACCTGGATAATCTGCATCAGTTGTACAATTTCCACAAATATCAATATATCCACCATTTGGACAATTATCTAATTGATTTGAAACAAAAGGTGTACCGAATGTACAACCAGCATTTTCACAATCTGTTAAATTATCAAAAGCTCCACAACCCACATCATTGGTTGGTGAGTAACAATGATCTGATAAATTTGGATTATCAGCACATAATGAATAACCTTGATTATCAGGAGATTCATTTGTTGGTGTATCTTCTCCTAAACCATCTCCGTCTAAATCTAAATAATATTTTATTCTGGTATCAGCTGGACAACAACCACCTTGATCATCTGTCACAGTTAATAATGTTGTTTCACTTAATGGATAAGCATCAAAATCACTTGCTCCATGTGGAACACCATTACAATCACCACATTCATTAATTCCCAAACAAGCACCACAATTGTCTTCACAATTACCTAAAGAACAATTAAAATAAAATTCTTGACCATCAACTTGTGTTGCGGAAGTACAAGCAAAATTAGCATTTGGAGATATACCATCCATACAAACACCAGGTTCATCATACGGGTCATTTTGAACATAATTTAACCAAATATTTAAACTTATACATGTTCCATTACAATCTAATATTTTTATTTTATTTGGAATTGGATCTGTAGATTTACCACAAGAACCATCACATTGTTGTCCTTGGTTTGCACTTCCTTCTGGATACATATGTAATACATCTGTATCTAAAAATCCTAAACAAGTTCCTGCTCCACCCATAAATCCATCACATGCAAAAGGGCCTTCACCTGGTCCTGAAAAACTATCAGGTCCGACAGTATATGTACAACTATTATCATCTTGGGTTGCAGTTGAGTCGTAGTTACACGCTGGATACTCTCCATATGGATTATTAGTACCATCATCTGTACAACCAAGTATTGGTAAATCTGGACATGGATCACAACAAGTATTACAATCATCTTCTGGTATTAAACCATCACAACAATCTAATGTATCACAATTATATAATTCTTGACACTCAATATCAGTATAATATCCAGTCGGTGTTCCATCTTCATCTATAACAAAACACTCTGTTCCAGCTGGACAAGAATCACCAGTTCCTGGATTATATGGTGGTAAATAAAAATTATCAACAGGAGGGTCTCCGTCTCCAATTATAATATTTACCATTATAACAACATCTAATACATTAATAGAACCATCACCATTCATGTCACCCTGTAATGATTCAACATCAACACCCAATAAATTATAACAACAACACCCATCAGACAACATATCTGATTCAGTATGTGGCCAAAACATTCCATATTCTGTTTGAAAAAAACTTATACATTCACTAGCTGATGATGGACATTGATATTGAGATATATCAGTTTGAAAATTTATAGCCAATGAATCGTCACATTGAAGAACTGCAGTATCAGGTTCACTACATTGATAATTTATACAATTTCTTCCACCCACATCAAGTGGACAATCGTCATCATTAATACATTCAACACACACAGCATCTTGATTACAATATGGTGTATCACTATTAAGTTCTATACAAGTTTGGTTTAAACCACCACCACCTATTTGGTTTTCTGATGGGTTACAACTAGTAAACGGAGTTATAGAACCAGTATCACTATCTTCAAATTCAGAATAATGTTTACATTCACATGCACAACCTCCTGATTCTAGTTTTTTGCAATGTGCTTTATAATCAAATGCAGGTTCTGAATAGTTTTCATATTCCCAATGACAATTTCTTGAAGTATTACACTCACCATCAACTGTTAAATTTAAATCTTCAGAACCTACGATATCATATGGTAAAAACATACAACTACATGTAGGAGTTCCTTTATCAGGTTTTACTGGTAATTTATCAGGATTCTCAACAATACCATAATTTGGAATAGTTTGTTCAGACCTAGTTAAACTTTCTAATAATCGAGAGCGCAAAGATTCGAGTGCTTTTTTCTCTTCATCAGTAATATTATATTTATTTCTATTAGGTGGTGTCACTTATTTGACTCCCATTTAAATATTGTAACCACGAGCTCTTAACAAATCACTCTTTGATATAATCTCCACTTTACATCTAGCACCTTCACCAGAATTATTTATATAAGTTCCTGGTGCATTATTACCTCTTGTAACATTCCATCTCCAATAATCTGAATCTTCATATATAGAAACACATTCAGGATTACAAGCAGTACCAGTACAATCAGGTGCTGTACCTGAACAAGTTCCTAATTCATCTGCTTCTGTTTCGTTTATGAGAGGACTATAATTAGCTACTATAAAGTACCATTCATTTCTATCAATAGGAACCTGTGTATAATTAAAAACCATATCTAAATTATTAGTATCAACTTCTCCCATCATTTGATTATAAACATGAGGTAAACCTGTACTAACTCCTTGTCTAGGTTTTGTTGATGAACCGACATGTGAACTATATAAACTTCCATTGTCATTAACTACTAATCTTATAAATCTAGCATGACTATTATCTGTAAATAACCCCCCATTATATTCACCAAATGTTTGTGATTCGTCTGAATCTGTAAAATCATCTTCACCTAATGAAAATGTTTCTAACATAAATCCATATGTACTACCATTCCCAAGTGGAGCTCCAAAATTAAAAAGTGTACCATTAGATTTTTTATCAATAAATCTAACCCACATTGTTATTGTAAATCCATCATTTTGATAATCTTCTAATCCAGTTAACTCATTATTTTCAGAACGAATAATTATAGATTGATTCAATCCCCTAAATTTTAAATATCCTTCTGCCACATCTTCATAATCTATTCTTTGGTCATCTTCAACTGGATCTATAATTTCATCAATGTCTCTTAAATAAGGATTTATTTGATTTCTCAATGATTCTAAAGATTTATTTATATTAGCTTCACTGGTTGCTCCATACTCTAGTTCGGTATGTCTTACTAACCTCGTTATATAACCGGCATTAGGACCTAATTTTGATATGTCATATAAATCACTATAATCATCTGAAAATGGTCCTGTATCACCACCCATATCCCATCCATTGTCAACACCTTCAATACCATCTACATCAAAGTCTGGTGGATTCGGTGCCAATAGTTGATTAAATTCTGAAAAAAGTCTATCTATCCTTTCTTGTCTTGTCTGTATACCAGGTAATAATTCGTATATTGTTGTATCTAAAATTTCTTCTGCTTTTTCTTCGTCTATTAATGTTTTATCATTTTCTAAAGATATAATTTGACTTAATAGATTTAAAACAGGAGTTATACAACCATTACATGCTGAAGATGATGGTGAAAGTACTTCTAAAGTATATGCGGCATCAATGGCACCATCTTCAGTTGGACAAGAATGATATGCTATTATATGAGCTGCACCTGAAAAATTTGCATCTGGTGGACCATATATTGGATTGTTAAACTCATCTACAGATGTAGAAGGTTCTGTAGAAAAACCATTCCAATCCCATATCCACGCACCATCAATTTCAGGAGTAACCCACTCAACATCAGGTATATTATATAATTTATCTCCAAACTGATTTACTTGTCCTGAAAAATAACATTCTGAAACTTGGTCTATAAAAGTTTCTAATGAAAAATCATTATTGATATAGTCTGTACTATTATAATTATATTTTTGATAATCTTCTTGATAAATTATATTTTGTCTATTATCATCTTCAGCCAAACCTCCTGTTTGAATATATCCAGAGTCACTAACTGTTCTCCTATAATAAGCTAAATCTAATTGAAAAGCTTCATTATAAAAATAAGGTTCATGTCTACTCAACATAATCATTTGTATAATTTGATCTATAATGTGATCAGTAATTTGATTTTTAGTCCACATTTTTTATTTACCTTTTTACTTTAAATTCAAAACCATCGTCAAAGATTTGTTCTTGACCATCATCCATTTTTAGTTTCAATAATATTTTATAAACCCTATCAGGATAAAAACCATCTAACCATTGGTTAAAATATGAAGATGTATTGTCACAACTCATTGATGTATAAGTATCAAACGGAACTATAAATTCATCAGTAGCTACATCTTTAATAGCGTATGAACCACTACCTTCAGGTATAAAAGAACCAGTTACTGTTTGAACTGAAGTATCAAATGTTTTTTGAATGTATCTTTTTCTAGCTCCCACTCTAAATTTAACCCTATCACCCTCTTTATAACTTTCTTTTAAACCTTTCATATATAAATAGTTATCAGAATTACCAGTAGCATCTAATGTAAGTAAACTACCTGTATTAGATCCTGTACAAGGAGAGTGGTCATCCCAACGAACTTCCAATCTCGGTGCATATATAGTATTAGTGTCTCTTGAGAAAAATTTTAAATTACCAAATGTTGTAGAATCTGTTTCTTGACTCCCACTAAACCTAATGAGTAATCCATGATTATCTAAACCACCATGTTCAACTCCAGATAACCAACCATTTACCATATTAGTTATATCAACATTAATATCAGGTGATTGATTAGAAAATGTTTGTATTGATGAACTAGCTATTTGAACACCAGCAGAATGAGCAAGTCCACCAGCATGTGAAGAAGTAACTACTGAACCACCTAAACTATGACTAATCCATGTCGTTTCAGAACCACCCGTAGGATTAAATCTATTATTCCAACTACAACCATTTGTATTTTTTGGTACATCACCAAACTTACCAGTACCTTCTGTCCAAGATTCAGATATTGGTTGAAATGCTAAAGTATAATCTGTTTGAATATCAGAATTACCCTCTGCTTCATAAAGTCTTAAAAAGAAACTTGGATCTTTGATAGCACCATCAGAAACTGATTTTGACATTTCTATAAAATCAGTTCCTCCAAATTTTATTAGAGCTCTTGTTTGATAATCAAAAGAACTATTATGAAAAACTTTTTTTACTTCTAATATTTCATCTTTACCAAAATTTTGGTCTGTTTCTGGTGTTCCAGTAATTTTATTAGAACCTGTTGATATCCACGTGTCTTGTGTTGGAAAAATAAAATGATACATTATATTACTACTCCTCTTATATTTTCGGTTGGTTTTTTTAATTCAAATACCGCGGGTTCTACAGATGGTAAAACTACACCTTTAGAAACGAAAGCTCCACTAGTAGGATTATAAAATTGTGCAAAATCATATTGCCAATTATAACCAACAGTTCCGATATTATCACCATCCATACTAAAATTATATAATAAAGGTAAGTCATTTGGTATACCATCTAAAACTTCATTATATAAACCATTAAAATTTTGTGTAAGTTGTACAAAATTTACAGACCTAACACCATCTAACCCCATTAATTCATATTCCAAATCCGATGTATAAATAACATCTCTAAATTGCATTTTATCTATAGTAAAATATTCAGTTATTTTATTTATACATCTCAATTTAACATCACCTTTATTAGCTGAACGATGTGCAACTACTTCAAAAGCAACACCAAAATTAATTATTTTACCATCTCTTATATTAATTTGATCTGTTATCATTCTAAAATTGTTTAAATATTCTTTAATATTTTCTTTTATTGGATGAACGACACCAGCTGTTGATGGTAGATAAGTTAAGTTTTTACTATTGTTATATCCTAAAACAAATATATCAATTGTAGAAAATGCATTAGTACCAATGTTATCTATATGTTGTTGATAAGCGTTACCAAAATTTGTTAATAATGATGTAGCTTCTTCTATTTCAATATTATCACCACTATTAAACTTATTTATAATAGTTGTTAAATCATTTACTTGAAATCCAGGATTACCATCAGAATCTAATTCAAGAAATAAATCATTTAAAGATGAACCTATTCTATTTACTCCTGTTCTTTTTGCAAATACTTTTGCTATACCACCAAATCTAGATGGCATACTCAATACCCTAGCTTCAAAATCTTCTTTAGTTACACACCTGTTTTGAGATGCAAAAAATTGTTTAGACTTGTGCCGTATTTCTTCTACTGTTTCTTTATCACTACCACCATAAGCTGGTTCATCATTATTAACAACTATTGGTGTTGTTTGGCCATTTAAATATTTAGTAGCTGTGTTTGTCTGTGAAGATAGAGTACCAGCTGATGTGTTACTTGAAATACCACCACCAGTTCTATATGTAATTCTTAAAGTGGTGTTTGATGGTATTTCACCTAGAGTCATTCTTGAGTCACCCTCTCTTGGGTCTAAAGATAAGTCTATATTATTAGAGTCTGGATCTCCAGGAGTAATAACTGCAGCATCTTCTAAATTTGTAAATTCCGTTTCTAATGTTCCAGCACCTCTCCTTAAAACACCATTACCAAATACTAAAGATGTTGTATCATCATCATTTATTTCTGTTATAAATCTTTTTCCTGTTTTAATATATTGTAATGTATATGGAACTGGCACTGATAAAACAGAATCATTACTATCGTGATATGCAGTTGTTCTTGTCGAGTCACCTATATAAAAACTTTCAATTGGTATTTTATCTTGTGCTAAATAATCAACTTCATAATACCTATTACCATTATTCAAATCTTCAACTTTTATAATGTCAATGACATTTTCTTCATTTAATGTTAATCTTAAAAATTGTTGTGGACTTCCCAAGGTAAAGTCTCTTGTTTTTGTTTCACCACTAATCGCTCTCACTTTTCTTGTCAATCTATATTGTGAAACTATTCCATTATCATCATATTCAGATGGTTCTGGTAAAGGGTCTGCTGAACTACTAACAGTAAAATCTACAGGTTCTAATGTTTCGAATATAACATTTGAATCTTCAGAAGATTGTACCTGTAAACCTTTATCTAAAACTACTGCAGTAGAATAATTTGGACTAATATTATTTATATCATTGTTACTAGGTACTTCTTGTGTTATTGTTAAATCAACATATGCTGGTATTATAGGTTTTACTTTATAACCTAACATTTTAGCTATGTTAGTTATATTTCTTCTCTCTTGTGCCAATGGTAACATCATTTCTTTATATTGTTGGTCTATATAAAAAGATAACACATCACCAACATAAGCAGACATTTCTATCAACATCATACCAGGAGATGTTTCATTAAAATCTTTATAAGAATTTGGAAAATATGTTTTTGCATACTCAATTAAATTAGATTTAAAACTATCAAAATCTTTATTTAAATAATTTACATTGGTTTCTTTAAATTCTTTATTGGAATATGGCATTTACTATTCTCCTATCGTTACATCCACAGTATCAAAATAATTTTGATTTTGTTTTATACTAAATTTTAAAGATATGTCTATTTTATTTCTACCAATATCAGAAACATCACCATTCATATCTATGGTCATATCAACTATATTAACAAAAGGTAACCAAAAATTAAAAGTTTCAAATATTTCATTTTCAATGGTTAACCTTAAATCATCATTTAATGGCTCAAATAAATATTTTTTTAAATTTAAACCCAGTGATGGTTGCATCATTCGTTCACCTCTTTCCGTTAATAATAAAGATTTTACATTATTTCTAACGGCCTTAAATGTAGTTTCGGTTGATTTGAACCAACCATCATTACCATCTGATTTTCTAAAAGGTAAATCTATTCCTATAAAAACATTATTGTCTCTATCATCTTTTCTTGGTTTTACTTTATTATTAATTATAGCCATATTATAAATCTACCAAATCTTCTCTTAATAATTTTACTTTTGTTTTTTTCTCGTTTGTTTCACCTACAGGATTATTTCCTATATAAGAATAACCTTTTGATTGTAATGCACCACCTTGTCCACCTGTTTTACTAAAATTTACTTTTGGTACAAGTACACCCTTACTACCACCTTGAAGAGGACCAGGAGCAACAGTACTTTGAGCAGCTGGTGAACCTACAGTTGGAATACCAGGTGCAACCATTACCGTTGGTAAAACATCTGCCTGATAAGGAGCGGTTGTTGTCATTTTTTCCACCTCAAGAATAGCTTTCATCTCAACTATTCTAAATGTTTGTGATGTAATCCAATCAACTATAGCATCAGCTTGTGCTTGAGCTAATGTAGCACAATTACCTGTATTAACGGCATCATTTCCAACACTATCTATACAAGCTTGTTCCAAATTTGCTTTTAAACCCATTAAACTTTTCCTTGTTTTTTATCAATAGCTTTCATTAGTTTTCTATAATCTTTTTTTAAAAAATCTGGTGTCTGTCCATCAACAGATATAGGTGCTTGTGAATTATTATTCATTACATCACTATATTGTCCTGACATTACTTGATTCATTTTACTTGAATCAAATGCATCACCACCCAATGTTTTCCACTCATCAGAAGCTGCAGTTTCATTTAATACATCATTCAATACTGAATTTTTTGAATATGATTTTTTATTAGCAATTTTCTTTGGTTGTGGTTTAGATTGAGTTGGTTGTTTCAATTCAGTTATTACTTCTTGAATTGCCATTGCAACTTCTTCTCTAACGATTTGTCTGATTATAGTTTTTATACTTTTTTTCTTTTTCATATGACCTCTCTATTCGGGTTTGTGACCATTATCTTCTATAAAGTGATATTGACTAGCAAAAGCTGTAGTTTTGATATCACTTATTTTCTGTTTAAGTTGTTGTAATTTAGGTAACAATGGTGCACCAGATGAATCCATTATTGGTATCGGTGCTCCTTGACATAATCCATGTGCCTGTTCCATTACACTTATAAATTCTTCTAAAAATAACCTTAATTGTTCCCCTAAAACTATTGGTTCAACAGGTGTTTCTCCACCTTCTTCTTTTTTAATTTTAGCTTGCTTTCCTAAATAAATATTAGAAGATTCAATAATTGTCTCTTTTTCTGAAATTAAATTTATAGATTTTCCTGCTCCAAAAATTAAATCTTGTTTTGATGATAAAAAAATACTATCTTTTTTTGAGTTAAAAGTAATTCTATCAGAATTTAAAAATAATTGTGGTTGATTATAATCATAATTATATAAACCTTTTGAATTTTCATTTTCAGGATCTTTAGATCCTATTAATCTAACTTGTCCGTTTTCTTTATCTTCACCAACAGTATCACTTGATAATATAAATAAATTTTCAATTGGTAAACCATCTTCTCCTAAAGAAACATCAGTTGAAAAGTGTTGGTGTATAGTACCATCATCTGATATTAGAATAATAGTTCCATCAACATTACTTTCATTTGAATTTCCTAACTCTCTACCATTAGAAATAATTATATAAGGATTCATATCTCTACTACCAACTCTTATACTATTACCATGTCTACCTTCAATTAACATATCACCATGAGTTTCTTTTAGTTTTGTTCTTTTATATCTATCCAAAGAATCATCTAATTTAAGATTGTATTGTTTTTGTAGTCTTTTTATATCTTCAGATGTAGGAAATGTTAAAGGTAATCCATATTTAGATAAACCTTTTGAGCCATCGGTTGACTTAGCTACTGAACCAAGTTCACTACTATTTCTGATATTTATGTGATCTATATTCCAGTTTGGACTATTTGTTGTATTTACAGGTCCCATATAATAATTAACCCCACCAAAAGTACATAATAAAACCTGGTCTCCTTTTATTGGTGTATCAGTAAAACCCCTAAACAATGGATAATATCTTGTCTTATTAACACCTTTTAACTTTAAACCATCATTAGGTGAAATATGTGGTTTTGCTATAACACTATTTATATCTCTGTCTGTTTGATATGATGGTGACTCGTCATTAATGACAACATCTAACACGATACCAGGTACAAATTGTAACCAAACAGGAATAGGTTTTGAAGTACCCAAAAAACCTGTTTGATTATTTTTTTGGGGCATAACTGTCATTGTAGAAGCCATTAAGTTTTACCCCCTTTAAAATTAATTGTTTTTTCTTTTATGTTAGAAAGTTTATCACTTTCATTTTGTAAGTCTTGAACTGTATCTTGAAGTGTTCCCATCAATTCTTCTTTTTCAGATTCTGATAATAACATGGATTCATCTGATTCACCAGATGATTTAGAAATAATTCTTTGAAGTACACCTGCTAATTTAACTAAATGTTCATCATTTTTAACAGCAGTTTCCATATATTCTTTTATAATAGGAGCAACCATTACGACATCATCAATAGTTTGAATAAATCCGTGAATTTCTGATATTAACAAATCTATTTGAACTTTACGTTTTGTAGTGTTTTCGTAAATATCTTTTGTTAAATCTTGAAAGGTTTTACCCTCAAATATTTCTTTTTTTTCTGACATGGTTTTCTCCTATATATACCTAATCATATATAAATATAAAGTTTAATAAAATTGTCAGTAAAAATAAAAAAACCCACTAAAAAAGTGGGCTTTTTACAATTTATTTTAAAATTAATTTAAAAAAATTTATTTGATATTTTTTTAACATGTCCTACATCAAAATGCTGTTGTATTATTTTTTTATAGTGTTTTTTAAAAACATTAACAACGGAAGTTATGTGAATTGTATTTACATCGGTCATTTCTCTTATTAAAATGTATAGTGCTTTTTTATTAAAATTTTCTATTTCATCTTTGTTTTTAAATAATTCTATTATAGCATAAGCGACTTCTATATCTCTTTTTTTATTAAAAATATCTAATATATTATCTTCAAAATAATCTATTACATCTTTTAATAAATCTTTAGCTAATTCTTCAGCTTCAGTTGACTGGTGAGATTTATTAGAAATAACATCAATGTTATCGTGAATTTTTAATCTTTTGTAATTATTATTATTATGAAGAATTAAATAATTTTTTGCTACGATAGAAAAATAACTAAAAGCTTTTGAACCTTTAGTGTGGTCGTATTTATGCATATTCATTACAAGAAAAGAAACTACTTCCGCCTTTACATCTTCAAATGGATAATCAAAATAAGTAAACTTAAAAGTATTGATTATATTTTCTGCCAGTTTATCAAAAGCCTTATGTATCCTATCTGAATATATTTTGTTTTTTACATTGTGATTTTCCGTTTGGTTGTATTCTATTATAGCCTCTTGTACCACCTCATCAAAATACATTCTTTTTTTACTTTTTGGTCTTGGCATTATCTATCTCCTCGGTTTCGAATATATCATTTAATAAAAATTGTATATCTTTTAATTGTTTGAAAAAAAATCCTACTTCGTCATCAGATTCAAAAGTACCTTTAGAATCAACAAGTTTCATTCTTTCAGTAGAATACTCAATCATCTGTTGAATTTTTATAATAAAATCCTCGTATTGATTTATTCTCTTCAATGCATAAAATAATGCAGTTGAAGAAAATATACTAATTAATAAAAATATTATAAATAGTGTCCACCACATATTATCTCCTAATTAAAAAGCTCATCAAATTTAGCTTTCATATTTTTTATGTCTTTATCAGAAACACTCTTTTTAGTAACAACTTCACCCTCATCAGAATGTTCTTCTTCACCTTGTAACCAATTTTGTTTTTCACAGATTGTCGATAACCAATCACCAAAGTGAACTATTGAACCAAGAACGTGTCTTGTATCTACATAAGATTTAAAATAAGTTTCAGCTGCTGGATCAAATAACCCATCAGCACATAATATAGCTTTATATACATGAGGGTTAACATCAATGTGATATTTAGCCAGTAACCATAAAGCTCTATCATGAACCGTCATATAATCTAAATCTTGATTATGAGTATACCACTCTTTTAATTTCTTTCTTCTCCAATCATCAGTTTGATACTTGTAGTATGGTTGAGTTCCATCACCAAGTTTACCCAAGTCATGAAACATAGCTGCTAATACTACATCAGAATCTGGATGAATTACCTTTACACCATTTGATTCATATTGTCTTTTAATTTTTAACGAGTTTTTAATTACATGTAATATATGGTCTAAATAACCACCTTTAAAACAATTGTGATAGTTTGGTCTACCTGATGCAGGTGCTGTTTTATATTCATCTTCAAAGTCACTATGTAACTTTAGAATATTTTCTTTTTGTTCACCTTCAAAGTGTTTGTCAATAATTGACATCAATTCTTTCCAGTTATTATCCATTTGTTCTTGATTTATCATCTTCCAACTTCCCCTAAATATTTTTCTTTTGCTTGTTTATAAGTTAAACTAAATAACTTATCCCAAAAATGTAATTCTGATATTACTTTGTTATCAAATTTTAGTTTATTAAATCTTTTTTCTGCTTTTGGTTTCCACCATTCAGATATTAAATTATTATAATATACGAAATCCTGCCGTAAAAGCAAAGAACTTTTTTTAATTTTTCCACATAAAAATTCTCGTGTGTTATCATAGAATGAACAAAAGTAAATTCCTCTTTGCATTCCACTAATATAATCAGCCGGTTTCATACCACATTCTCTGTATATCTTTGTATCCAAATTAGATCTAACTTTTCGTTTTTCACCAAAGTATTCTTCCCAAACTCTAACCATATCTTTTGGTAATTTAATTGGCATTTTACCAGTTGTCTTACCTCTCTTTTTAAATGTTGGCATACTATTGTATTGAGAATGTGTTCCGTACAATGATGTTGTAGTCATACCAACCAATATGTCACCATACTTATCTTCCCAAGATTTTCTAATTACATCTGAAGTAATCATAAGTGCCATAAGTTTACCACCCAAGAAGTTATGTCCTAATGGTTGCATTGGAATTATAGCCTGTCCACAAGCTACATTGTTTAATCTTTTATTTTTGTATCTGTCATCTCGTGTCCAACCAATATACTTATCTCTACCACCCAAGTCACCGAAGTCTGAAGTTACAGTCAAAGCTCCAAGATATTTATTAGTAGTTTCATCTACAACTAAAAATTTCATATTACGGCCAGGGTTAGAAACATTTTTGAAACTTGATGTGAAACGAATAAGGTAACGCCAATCATCAAGTTGTTCTTTGGTATCAACTAAAATAACTTTTGGTTTAAGATTAGATATATCTGTTTCATTCCATACTTTATTTTTTAATGTATTGATTTTAAATTGTTCACCTGAACAGGCTTGTATCTCATGATACTTATCAAAGAATACTGCTTCAGCTGCAGATTGATTCTTTTTCATATCTATAAAATCAATTATTTTTTGTTTTTCAGAATCCAAATCAAATTCTATTTCAGTATCAAAAAATTTATCTACCAACATCAGTTAAATATTTCTCCTTAGCTTCTTCCCAAGTCATGTTAAACATATCATTGTAGAATAATGTTTCATCTTTTATTCTACCTTGTTCTAACATTTTGGTATATCTTTTAATTGCTTTCTTCTTCCACCACCTATTGATGTATTCATAATCTTCCACAAACTTTTTCTTCATAACCAATTCACTATCATCAATTTCATTTCGTAGATACTCCAAACCATTGTCGTACATATTGGCAAAGAATACACCTCTTTTAAATCCATGTTCGTAATCTTTAACTTTGATTCCCATATGCCTAAATACTTTGTTTAGAATGTTTTGTTTAGGACCTGTTCCACTAATAGCTTTATCGAACTCTTCTCTGTGATTCTCTTTTAACCAATTACTCCATACTTTGTATACAGAATCATCAGGTTTGATTGCAATCTTGCCCGTAGATTCACCTAATGTTTTCCAATGTGGTATTCCGTTGTATTGGGAGTGAACACCATAGAGAGAAGTTGTAGTAACACCAATTAAAGTTTCATTGTAATTTTTCTTCCATTGGTCTCTAATAGTTGATGTTGTTACTAAAGCTGATAATAACTTACCACCAAGAAAGTTAAAACCCAATGGTTGAGTTGGAACAATTGATGTTCCGATACAAGTATGATTAAGTTTGTGGTCTACGAATTTATTATCTTTAGTCCATTTAATATAATCATCTCTAACTTTAATTGAAGTCACATCTGAACCAACTGATATAACACCAAGATATTTACCTGTAACTTTATCTCTAGCAAAGAATCTAATATTTCTACCAGGATTTGCTGTAAACTCCATAGATGAAATAAGTGTTCTTAATAGAGTCCAAGTTTCAGGTGTTTCAGCCAATTCAACAATCGGGTCCAGATTTTCAATCTCTTTGATTGTTTGTTCTTGATTGAATATGTCAGTTGGTCTCCATATGTTGTTGTAGAGAATTTCTGATTTAGAATAATTTTTAATAAATCTCTGTCTCGTCTTTTCATTGTTATTAAACTCCAACCATTTTTTATATAATGTTTGTTCTTGTACAGACATAGATTTAAGCATATCTAAATTATTAATAAAGAGTTCTTTTTCTTTATCAAAGTTAAATTCTGTATCTATGTTAAAAAAGTTATCTAATTTCATAATTTATTTTTTTAATTTGTTAATAGTTATAACTGTACTGTACAGTACTGTACAGTTGATCAAAATAACTGTATGATCATTATTATTATAGCTAGCCCTAATGTTATCCATACTTTTAAAGTCATTGGTTCACCTAAATAAAAATAAGTCATTATAGGAAATACCATCATCGATGTTGCGAATCCCATAAATCTCACAGCCCATAAATTACCAAATCCAACATAACCTATTTTTGTACAATACCACAACAATAAACTAATTGGTATACCAAGTAAAGACATAATCCACATAGATTTATATCCCTTAGCCCA
>CEUJ01180227.1_pt1 | contig 39127 bp, 37 predicted proteins | sample 361531 | NCBI WGS metagenome assembly CEUJ01 (sample SAMEA2622842, study PRJEB7988) | marine metagenome | biome: marine biome (ENVO:00000447); feature: marine epipelagic mixed layer (ENVO:xxxxxxxxx); material: "saline water (ENVO:00002010), including plankton (ENVO:xxxxxxxx)" | depth 140 m | reverse complement strand
AAACATATAAATAAATTATTTGATATGGGTCACAAAATAACTTTCTGGTCTGCACGAGGAAGTGAAACTGGAATTGATTGGGAAGATATAACAAAAAAACAATTTAAAGTTTGGGGAGTAAAATATCATAAACTGATTTTAGGTGAAAAGCCTGTTTTTGATTTACTAATTGATGACAGAGCGGTAAATGTAAGGGATTTAAATCAAGAACTAGTCAGTTCTTTAAACAAAAAATAAATACATATTAAAATGGATTTCATAAAGAATATAAAAAAACAAATTAACTATAGTTTTACCATAAAAAATAAGCCTCCTACTGCGGTAGCAATTGAAACCAACTCAATTTGTAATAGAAGCTGTGAATATTGTCCAGTATCAATCGAAAAGAGGGAAAAAGGAGAAATGAGTAGAGAACTGTTCATTAAAATTATTAATGGATTAGATGATTTAAAATTTCATGGACTTTTAACTTTTCATCATTTTAATGAACCACTAATTGACAAAAGATTACCTAGCTTAATAGAATATGCTAGATCTGTTCTGGTTGATGCACATATCAGAATCGTTTCAAATGGAGATCTTATTAATGAGGATTCTATTTTAGATCTATTCCATAGCGGAATAAGCGAGCTAAGAATTTCGGGTCATGATGAAAAAGCCTCTTCGAGGATAGAAAAATTAATTTCTAATTATAGCGGTGATTATAAAAACAAAATATTTTTCCAAAGGTTTTATGATGGAAGTATGAGGATGAGTAATTGGGGTGGGACTATTAAACTAAGTAAAAAATATGATAAACTAATGTCGCATCCTTCTGGTGGCTGCAAATATGGTCAACAACTTACTATTAACTATAAAGGTGAGTCTGTCATATGTTGTAGAGACTACTTCTCTGAAGGAATGATAGGCGATCATAAAAGGAATACTGTTAAAGAAATTTGGAATAATTCCTCAAAAGTAAGAAAAAATATTTCTCTTGGAAACTACGAATTTGATATTTGTAAAAATTGTAATGTACCACAATCATCCTGAAATATTTCTTTATTTTCTAAAAATATCAATTATTTGAATAAAAGTATAACTACAACTATCAAACCCAATAGAGGATTATTTGATATCCAAATTTTGGAAATATGGAGTTATAGAGATCTCTTGTGGTTATTAATTAAAAGAGACTTCACAGTTTTTTATAAACAAACAATACTTGGTCCGTTTTGGTTTTTTATACAACCGCTATTATCAACAATTGTATTTACAATCATTTTTAATAAGGTAGCAGGAATTTCAACTGATGGTACTCCACCAAATTTGTTTTACATGTCAGGAATTATTGCCTGGAATTATTTCTCTGGATGTTTGTCTGAAACATCTAATGTATTTAACAGAAATGCCGGTCTTTTTGGTAAGGTCTACTTTCCAAGAATAGTGGTACCCTTATCTATTGTTATATCTAAACTAACAACTTTTTTTGTACAGAGTGTTTTACTATTAATTTTACACTTCTATTATAGTTCAAATGGAGATCTAAATTACCATTTTGACTATTCCTATATTGTATTACTTCCGATAATGATCTTGCAAATGGCAATATTAGGTTTGGGTTTAGGATCAATTATTTCATCATTGACTGTAAAATATAGAGATTTAGGTTTTTTGTTAGGATTTGGCACACAATTACTTATGTATGCCTGCCCAATTGTATATCCACTTACTTCGGTTCCAGAAAATTACAAATCTTACATCCAATTAAATCCTATGACTCCAATAATAATAGGTTTCAGGAAAATATTTACAGGAGAAGGTCAGCTTGTCTTAGATATATATCTATTATCAATATTCACTTCAGTGTTTATTTTCTTTATTGGCTTAATAATCTTTTCAAAGGTGGAAAAGAATTTTATTGATACTATTTAGAATTTGATATTTTGAGAAAAAGTTTTTTCATTGAAAGATTAGGTTTTCCCTTATCGTTATTACTTACAAATTATACTTTGAGGATTTTAGTTTCAATATTTAGTAACAAAAGAGATTACCTAAAATTTCTTTACAAGCTTACCCGATCGTATGATTGCAAAAGAGTCTCAACAGATGTAAAACGTATAATGTTACCTCTATTGACAAGAAAACAAAATTCAATTTACTTTGATCGTATAATGGAATTCTGCCAGTTTTTTGATGTTGGATATATAGAATTAAATAAAATAATTACCCGATTTGGTGTTCCTGATCAACCTGTATTTAGGAAAAATATTTTTAAAGGGTTTGACAAAATCAAAGATACTGAAATAAAGATATTTTATAAAGGAATAGCCAGGCTTCATACTTTAAGACTATTGATGAAGTTTGAAAGAGAAAAAGATATTTTTGAATTTGAACAACTAATAGGTCAACCAGATAAAAAAATGATAGTACTTGACTATGGATGCGGAGTTTCCGATTTAGGTCTAGTGGCGGCATCAAAAGGTTGTAACGTTACAATATGTGATTTAAATGATGAAAAATTCGATTTTGCTAGATGGCGTTATGAAAGGAATTCATTGAAAGTAGAGACTATTCCAATAAACAATCCAATGAAACTTCCAGAGTTGAAAGAGAATTCTTTTGATATGATTCTTGTTGCTGATGTGATGAAACAGGTATTTAAACCTGTAGAGCATATTGCTATGTTTTACCATGTACTTCGCCCTGGAGGTTTATTATTCTGTAACCAAGGAAATCCCAAAAGCATAGATCAATCAAAATATTCAACTAATCCAAATGATAAATGGACTGTTACTGATCAAATCGATAGCTCACTTGAGAAGATCAATAATAAAGAATATGCGATCTATTTCAATAACCATTTCACAAACTATGAAACCAACTCCCAAAATTATCATTGGTGGTTATCAAAAAAGTCCTTTTCTACAGAAAACAAAAAAGAAATATGGATGCAATAAAAGTCAAAAATCTATCAAAAGAATATAGACTTGGGGTTATATCGGCAAGAACCTTATCTGAAGAAATTACCAATGGCATATCAGCCTTTATGAATTGGAATAAAGGTAAGAAAAAGCAACAAGCAATAAATCACCTTAACACTTCTGATAAATCAGGAAAAGTTATGGCTTTGAGGGATATTAATTTTTCTGTGAAATCAGGCGAAATACTTGGAATTATTGGTAAAAATGGAGCTGGAAAATCAACCCTATTAAAACTTCTTTCTCGAGTTACATCCCCTACTAATGGGACTGTAATCATTAATGGGAAGATTTCATCTTTATTAGAGGTTGGCACTGGATTTCATCCAGAGTTAACAGGAAAAGAAAATGTATATCTAAATGGCGCAATACTAGGTATGAAAAAAAAAGATATCGAAAAAAAACTAGATAAAATTATTGAATTCTCTGGTATCAAAAAATATATAAATACACCTGCGAAAAGATACTCTAGTGGAATGCGTGTGAGGTTAGGGTTTGCAGTAGCTGCACATTTGGATTCAGATATAATTCTTATTGATGAAGTATTAGCAGTTGGAGATGCTATTTTTCAAAGATTGTGTGTAGAAAAAATATTAGAGTTAGTTAATGATGGGCGAACAATACTTTTTGTTAGTCATAATATGACACTAATCAGCCAATTGTGTACTAAAACTATTCTGCTTAACAAAGGAAAAATAGAGCAATATGGTAATACCAAGGATGTCATCAGAAAGTATATGTATGATGACTTCAAAAAAAGTTCTGCATATAAAAAATGGGATAAGGGAATTTCAAATATTGGAGTAGAAGAACTAAAAATATTAGAAGCATATATTAAAAATAATGACAACGAAGTAACAGATGCTCTTCAAAATAACCAGCCATTTAAAATAATAATAAAGTACAGATTATTACAACCAATGGAAATATGTCATGTAGGTATTTTAATAAATACCATTGAGGGTATAGAGGTTTTCGATGGCTATGAAACGGATAATGAAAATCTATGCGATCATAAAGATATTGGTATTTATGAAACAAATTGTTTAGTTCCGGAAAACTTATTGAACGAAGGAAAATATTTTATTTCAATATACTCTGGTATTGCTGGTGTAAAACAGTTTGCCAAACTAGAAAATGCATTAAGCTTTCAAATTATTAGGCTAGAGGACAAAGGTTCAGAACTATTGATTAATAGAAAGCCTCGCGGAATAATAAGGCCTCAATTAATTTGGTCAAGAGAAATAAGCTCTAACTGACAAATATACATTACAAATGAATTACCAATCAAAATCACTAGTCAGTTGTATTGTAACAACAAAAAATAGGGCTTCTTTTTTTTTACAGAGGGCAATTAATAGTATACTCAATCAGACCTATCAAAATATCGAATTGATAATAATTAATGATGCATCCGACGATGACACAAAATCATTTTTAGAGAAAATTTCCAATGAAAAACCAAAAGTTAACCATTTTTCGCTTGATAAATCTCGAGGCCCTCAATTTTGTAGGAATCAAGGTATAAAACTTGCTAATGGAAATTATATTGCTTTTCTTGATGACGATGATGAGTGGTTGCCAAAAAAGATTGAAAAACAAATCAATCTAGCAGATACCTATAGCATGGTTAGTTGTCCAGCAAACATAGTATCAGAAAAAGGTTCCAATAAACAGAAAATTAAATTTTCAGATAAATTAGTATATAATTTTGAAGACATCTTTAATTCTACTAGATATTTTTATCCATCGGGGATATTGATGAAACGGGAATATGCTAAATCCTGTGGAGGATTTAACATAGAACTTCAGGAATGGGATTATTTTTTAAAAGTAGTAAAAAATCACGGACCCGCTGTTGTCATCGATGAGCATCTTGTAAATTTTGATAGAAATGAAAACGTAAATAGACTTTCAAATGAATCCTACCATCATGATTTAGAATTAATCATATATAACAAATACAAAAAAAATGTAAGACTTAAAAATCGCATCTACAGAATTATGAACATCCATAGGGGTAGATATTTAAAAGAGCATAGTTCAATCAGGTCTTCCTACTCTTATTTATTATTCAATTTTTATAAGTATGTGAATATTATTTTCACAAAATTAGGAAAATAATAATGTTTTTTATTATTGGGACAGGAAGATGTGGAACAAAACTTTTGAGACAAATGCTGATTAATCATCCAAAAGTGAAAATCATAATTGAATCACACTTCTTGCCAATGCTTTATGAAAAATTTGGTACTGAAAATGTGAGTTTTAGGAAATTCTATGATGTTATAGAAAATCATTTCGATAGTGCTGGTAACAGTTGGCTTTTGACAATACAAAAAAAAGAAAAATTGAAAATAGATAACTTTCAACAGAACTTTGAAAAGTATTGTGAAAGTATAAATCATAAAACAATCAAAGATTATTACGAAGCGTTTGCTTCCTTTTTATATGGAAAAGGATATTATTTAGGTGATAAAACTCCTCATTATGGGACAAATATGTTGATGATAAAAAAAATTTGGAAAAACGCAAAATTTATACACCTAACTAGAGATGGTATTCATACAAGTATTTCAATGACCAAACATAGAGGTTTTATCAAACTAATTAACTCAAAATTATCTGTAGAACTTTTAGATAAATGCCACTATAATGCCCAAATCCAAACTTTCTCTGATGAAAAAATCACTTTAGATAAAGCAGTTAAATTTTGGAAAAAAATCGTAAAAAAAATAATTACAGATTCCAAAGAAATTCCCAATAATGATTATTTAGAAATAAAGTTTGAAAATCTTATTAATGATACCAGCAAAACTTTATATAAGATTGGGTCATTTTTAGAATTGCCTGAAGATAATGATTGGATAAAACGTTCAGTGCTATTGCCTAGAGCATTTTACTTATTCAATCAAAAAAGTATTATCGATAGTGCAGAATATGATTACTACAGTTCTATTATTAAAGAAGAACAACAATATTTTGGTTATCCATTAGATAAAAAATATTATAAAATAAATAAATTAGATTTTTACAGAAAAATTTTCCAATGACTATAATGAGATGAAACGGTTTTTAAAACAACATTTATTTCCCTCAGAGGATCCGTTGAAACTATTGAGACATAATAGAGGAATTATAATATTAATGTATCATTCAGTGCATCCACCCGTAAATAAGGTAGATTATAAGTATAGTATCTCATCTGAAGATTTTATAGAACATGTTAGAATCTTAAAGGACAATACAAATATAATTAGCACGAAGGATATATTATCAAACAAAAACATAAGTAAAGACAAACTAAATGTTGCAATTACATTCGACGATGGATATAAGAATAATTACTCAATAGCTTCAAAAAAATTAGCAGAAGGTGATATACCTTTCACAATTTTCCTAACAACTTATTTTATGAAAAGGAGGTTCAATTCTTTTTTAGATTGGAATCAGATTATCAAGATGAAAGAATCAATGGATGTTATATTTGGCTCGCATAGTGTAAACCATTGGAATCTCACCATGCTGGATCAAAATGAGTTAGTTTATGAGTTATCAAATTCAAAAAGAATGATTGAGGATAAATTGAATGATAAAATTGACCTTCTAGCCTACCCAGGAGGAGGGTTTAATGATAATGTAATTGAGATAGCTAAAGAAGTGGGCTATAGTGCTGCATTCAAAGATAGGATAGAAAAAGGAAATGAGAATAACAATCAATTCCATATTGGAAGGATTAGTATTGATCAATCTAATTCAGCAATAAATAGTTTTATTGGTACTTTGAATAGGGTGGAAAAATTTACAAAGATAAAAAAATAATTTGGGTTACAACTCCTTAATATATAATTCAGGAAAAAGTAGTATTGATAAAAAGTGGGTGGAATATTCCCTTGGAGAATTAAACAACAGAATTTTTAAAAAAAATAAAATTGATATTAAAAATTCTATTATCATTAATTCTGTTAATAAAAACCAATTATATAAAATTTTAGACAATCCTAATAATAGAGTAGAATGGTATTCTACATCTTTGTTATTACCTCCTAATTCAAATATTGGCTTACCTGACAAAATACCAATTATTTTTAAATTAAATGAATCCATAGATCAAAATAATCTCATAATAAAAAATGAAAATAAAGTTATCTTCAATTTTGATATCGTAGCGGCGACATTTTTTATGCTTTCAAGATTTGAGGAAATACATTGTAATGAAAAAGATGAACATTGCCGTTTCCCTTTTGATAAATCATTTGCCTATATTAATGGATTTTTAGACAGACCAATTATTGATGAATATGCACTAATTATACAAAATTGGATAAAATATCTCTTCCCAAATTGGGAATTACCAAAAAATCAATTCAAATTTAATATAAGTCATGATATTGACTTGCTCTACGATAAGAAAATATTTACTTCTAATAAGCAAATAATTAGAAATATTAAAAAGTATATCATTAGTTTTGATTACAGGAAGGTATTTCAAGTACTTGTTAAAGGATTGAAATATCAATTTGGAATTAAAGTAAATAAAAGATATATAAGTGGTATCGAAACATTAATCTCATTGCTTGAAAAAAGTAATTTAAAAAGTACCTTTTATTTTATGGGTGCAGAAAAGAAACAATATGACCAAGGTTATGATATATTTGAATTTAAAAGTTTAATTAAAAATATAACCGATAGGAATCATGAGATTGGTTTTCATCCTGGTTATCATACAATGGATGATGGTAAAAGAATGATTGAAGAAAAGAGTAAGATTGATCAAGTTTTATTAAAACCAACTACAAAAAGTAGACAACATTATTTAAGATTTATCGTACCAAATACCTATTGGTTGTTATTTAAGTGTGGCATTAAATACGACTCAACACTAGGCTATAGTAAGGTAAATGGTTTTAGAGCGGGTACATGTTATCCATTCAAACCTTACGATATAAAAAAAGATATAGTTATTCCCATAATTGAAAATCCTCTAGTTGTAATGGATAAAACTTTAATTATTAATAATATCACTGAAAACAAAATACGTGAGAGATTTTTATTTTTCACAAAGATTTGCAAGACAGTCGGCGGTCAATTCAACTTTTTATTACACAATAATACAATTTCAGAAATTGAACCTGCTTTAAAAAAATTGATTATCAGCCTTATTCATGAAACATCATTATTAGAAAGGAAGGATAAATAATCTTTAATGGATGATCTTGTAAGTGTAATTATTGCAACTTATAACAGGCCAACACTTCTCAAAAGAGCATTGCGAAGTGTTGAAAAACAAACTCACAAAAATCTTGAAGTAATAATAATAGATGACTGTTCAAAATTTTCACCAGAACATATAATATCACAATTTAAATCTCTTAATATCAGATATTTTAGAAATAAGACTAATTCTAAAGTTGCATATTCAACAAACAAGGGAGTTAAACTTGCAAAAGGTGAATACATTGCATTATTAGGGGATGATGATGAATGGACATCTAAATGTAAAATAGAAAACCAGCTAGGTTGTATAAAAAATTCAAAAAAGTCAAATGTTGGTGCAGTTTTTACGGGGTTTAGGTACATTGATGATTTTACTAAAAAAGAAATAGAAAGTATTTATCCAAATATCGGAGGTAACCTATTAAAAAAAATACTTGTTAAAAATGGGATTTTAGCCAGCACTACTGTTTTAATGCCATCAAGTGTTTGGCAAAGTATTGGCGGTTATAATGAAAATATAACTAGAGGCATAGATTCAGACTTATTTAGAAGATTATTAATCGCAAACTATAATATTGTTTCTATAAATAAAATTATGGCAAATGTATATATCGGTCGTAAAGATAGAATGGGATATGGATCATCATCAGAAAGTCTTGAAATGCATATCAGAAGTGAAAAATATAAACTTAACAGATTTAAACTTATTTTTGAGGAATATTCGTTTGAAAAAAAAGAAGTTTATAAAAAGATTTCAAAACATGAATACAAAGCTTGGATTTTTTCAAGGAAAAACACATATCTGATCAATTCAACATATCATCTATTTAAAAGCATGCCATTCACAAAAGGTCAATATTTGAATTCTGCCAAAACTATGCTTGGAAGGTTTTATAATATTTTAATTTTATGCTTAACAAGATGATTGGCAGGTAAAAAACACCAATTATGTGTTACCATAATTATTAAGAATGTATAAAAATATTAAAGGGATTCTATGGCTGACGACTTAGTAAGTGTAATTATCACTACTTATGAAAGAGAAAGTTCATTGGCCAATGCTATAGGAAGTGTTTTATCTCAATCATATGAAAATCTTGAATTAATCATTGTTGATGACGGCTCATCTGTGAATGTTAATAAAATACTCAGTTCTACAAAAAGTAAAAAAATTCGTTATTTAAAACATAAATATAATCTAGGATTAAGTTCATCCAGGAATACGGGAATTCAGGCAAGTAAGGGGAAATATGTTGCATTTCTTGATGATGACGACAAATGGAAGGCGGATAAGCTTGAAAAACAAATTAAGATCTTCAAAGATACAAATTTTAGTTCAGTAGGTTTGGTATCTTGCTGGGCCGATCAATATGATAAAAAAGGAAAATTTCAAAAAACAAATCAAGTTTCTTACAGTGGGGCGATAAAACCTTTTGTTAATTCTGGTCGATTTAAAACAGTTCCATCAAGTATATTAATTAAGAGGTCCCTGTTGGAAAGGATTCGAGGCTTTGATGAAAGACTTAAATCTCATATAGATTTCGACTTATGGATGAAATTGGCAGAAATAAATGCAAAATGTTATTTTGTTCAGCTACCTTTGGTAAATAATTATACCAATCAAAAAGGCAGATTAACTTCACCAAATCAAAAAAGGTTAGAAAGCACATTTAATTTTATTAATAAATGGAATCCAAGCTGGAGGAGATGGTTCTCTCACAAGCCTGCGCAAAAATTATCTTGGACAATATCAAGAAAAGTATTGGTGCCTATAATAAAAGAATTGTTATTGGACAAAAAAATTATAATTTTAATTAAAACCTACTATTTTGTAATCAAACAGAACCCAAGTGCGGTTAGGACAAATTATCAATTCATTCGTTATACACTATTTAATGCTTCTTAAAAAATGAGATTAATAGAATCCATGATAAATAATGATGAAGCTAAAAGAATATCTATAATCACTCCTTCATACCAACAAGGTCATTTTTTAGAGGATACAATAAAATCAGTTTTAAATCAACATTGCCCTTATCTTGAGTATATAATTATTGATGGTGGAAGCGTAGACCAGACCTTAGATGTCATCAAAAAATATGAATCAGGAATCTCATATTGGGCTAGTGAGCAAGATAAGGGGCAAAGTCATGCAATTAATAAGGGGTGGAGAAAAAGCACAGGACAAATTATTTCCTGGTTAAACTCAGACGATCTATATCTAAATGATACTTTGAAATTTGTGATTGATTATTTCAATAAATATCCGAAATGCGATGTAGTAGTGGGCGCATGTCAAAGAATCGATGAAAATGGTAAAAAATTAGATTCTATCAAACGGGTCAAAGAGTTTGATCTAAATAGTATTATTTACAACTACAATTCGCTACCACAGCCGTCGGTCTTTTTTAAAAAGAGTTTAATTGAAAAATATGGACTTTTAAATAATAATTTACATTACTCCATGGATACGGAACTTTTTTTACGCTTTTGGTTTAATAATGCCGAAATTCATTTTATTCCAAATAAAATTCTTTCCTATGAAAGATGGCACTCAAAGCAAAAATCAAGAAATCTTTTTCTTTCAAGAAAAGAAAAGGCATATGTTATACACAAATATTTTGAGCAACATTTAGGCGGCCGTTGGACAAATCTATTCAAAATGATTTTATATAATAGAAAATTGTCATTAAAAAGAAATGGAATGATAAGGTGTTTTCATGGCTTTCCTAATGGTCAAGAGAAATCCATGATTAATTACTTTTCAGAAATGTTTTTTCTTTAAGATTAAAGAATCAATTAAAGAACTTGATTAAACAAATTTCATCAACCAAAGTGACTAAACATTAATTGGATAAAGAACGAAAGACTAGAGTCCTAATTGTATCTTTATTTGCAATAAAATCCAATCGTAGCAGTACCGCACAAAATACGAGGAACATTGCCCAGTACTTTATTGAAAAAGGAGCTGAGGTCCAAATAGTGACCGGGGGTGAAATCAAAGAGGATATAGAGCAAGATGATTATATTGTAAAATGCTATCCTCTTTTTGAAAAAAATAAAAGTATGAAATGGTATCACTTTTATAGACCAAATGAATTCTTAAAAAAGAATGCAAAAGACTTTTTTAAAAAATGGAAACCAGATATAATTTATTCTGGAGCAATTCAAGGCCTACAGGAGTTTATAATTGAAGGAGGTAGAAATAGAATCCCGGTCTACCAAATGATTCATGATTATTCACTATTTTGCCTTAAACAATGGTTGGTAAAACCAAATGGTGAAATATGCAGTGGGCCTGAAGAGAGTCATTGTAAAAATTGTATAGAAAATAGTCTTGGGAAAAATGATAAAATCAAAAATAATGTACTATCATTTCCAATTATAGGTAAGATACTTAGACTTTGTTTGGCTAAGAATTCAAGATATTTTGTACATGTCAGTTCTTTGATTGAAGAATCCTTTTATTTGCGAAAACAAATGCTCATGAAAATTAAAAAGTTTATTTCGCAAGGCAATAACGTATCTAATGTTCTTGAAAGCAATGCCTTGAATAAAGATGACATTTTATTCTTACCTCAATACATTGGTGAAAGCAGATTAATAAAATATGATAAGGGTCCTAAAGATTATGAGAAGATAATATTTTGTTTTGTTGGAAGATGGACACCATTAAAAGGAAAGGATATACTAATTAAATCCTTTGATGATATGATATCAACAAAAAAAGTGGAGATGTGGATAATAACTCCAAATAAAAACATTAAATATCTAGAGAAAATGACTTTTCGCAAATCAGAAAAAAGTAAGATGATAAAAGTATTTAACGATGTAAATGGGATTAAAGTATCTAAACTAATTTCAAAAGTACACTGTACAATTGTTCCTTCCATATGGAAAGAGGTAGGACCGCGGGTTATAATTGAATCATTTTCCCAGGGCATACCAGTTATTACAACAGATTATGTTGGTGAAAATAATATTGTAATTAATAATTTTAATGGAGCACTGTTTGATAGCAGAAAGCCAGAAAATCTTAAAAGAATTATGGAGAATATTGTCAATAATCCCATAATTCTTGATAAATGGTCGAAGAATATTACACGTCAAATAAGCAAAGAGGATTGGTATAAAAAACTAAATGAAATGGATATGATGGGCTACTCAATATGATAAAGAGGTTCTTCAAAAAAAAAGCAGTTGCAACAACTTACTCATGGGTAAGGATAAATAAAGGTCTCTTCAATGGGAAAACTTTATTTCTACCAGACTCATGGGGTGAAAAAATTATTAATGGTGAACATGAAAGCGAAATAATAAAAACAATGGAATTGATTGTAAACCAAGATGGCACTTTTTACGATATTGGAGCACATTACGGATGGTTTTCGATTGCTTGGTTATCACTAAATGGTAAATATGTGGAGGCATTTGAGCCCTCATCTTATAATAAAGGTATAATTAAAAAAACTGTTGAAATTAATGAATTTGGTAAGAATTTAAATCTTCACGCTTTTGCTTTAGGTAAAAAATCTGAAGAAAGTGAATTACAGTTATATCCAACAGATACAAGCAGAAATTTTATATCAAAATCAAAAGATAATAATTTGAAAACAAGAGAATCAATTCAAATAAAGTCTCTGGATGAAATCTATGATACTTTAAAATTGAAGAAACCTGATTTAATAAAAATAGATGTTGAAGGCTATGAAATAGAAGTACTGAAAGGATCAAAAAATTTATTAAAAAAATTAAAACCTACCATTATAATAGAAATACATGATGTCACAAATGGATTACTAGTGGCTGATTTTATGTCAAAATTAGGGTTTAAAATGAAAATTTTAGGTTACAAAGGCAAAAACCAAACTTTACCATTAGTCCTATGGTTACCTAATTGATGCACCTTTTTTAATAAGAAATTTTTTCAAAAGAATTTTCATATATAATAACAAAATTATACTTGTATAAATTTTCATGATGGAACAATAATTAAATGAGTAATAAAAAAAAAATTTATTTCTACACACAAGTAATACCTGCCGAAACAGGGAGTGGTGCATCTGTAAGAGTATTTACAAATTTAAGAGCATATTTGGATCTAGGTTATAGCGTTGAACTCATTCTATTTCTGGAAGATTTAAATAAAAATATAGAATTAAACAAACCTTTAAAATTAATTGAAATTAAAAAGATTCAGATAGGTTCAAATAATTACAAATTTTTTGAAAAGTTAGCATTCTATATCGGTTTCCCAAAAGAGTCCATATTAAATCATCTTTTCCCTGTGAGGAGAATAGTAAAAAAAGAAATTGAAAAACGTTTGGCAGAGAACAATTCAGATATCCACCACTTTGAATATTTAAACATTGCTAGCTCTATAGTTGGTTTGGATGGAAATTTTATTTGGAGTAACCATGATCTTAATCCTGAAAGATATCTTTCAATCCAAAGAATTAGGAATAAAATAAAAAAAAGACATTCCTTTTTCAGCAAACATTTAAAATATTTTCGATTGAGAAGAAGTGAAAAGTGGATCGCTAATCATTCAAAGATTATGCTAAATATTTCCGAATTGGAAACAAATATATATCAAAAAAGAATCAAAAATGTGAATTCAAAATTGTTGCCTTTTAGTTGGCCTGAAGAAAAGTTTTTAAGCCAAAGTAAGGTATGGACCAATGATGGAAAATTAAGAATGCTTCATGTAGGAAGTCTTAATTCAATGGTGCCATTCTCCTCATTAGATTTCATAATTAGGAAGCTTTTTAAAATAATTCCAAAAGAAATGTTAAAGAAGATTGAACTTATTGTTGTAGGAAATAATCCCAATGCAACCTTTAGCAACTACATAAAAAAATTGGCATCAGATTATGAGAATATTCATTTCCTAGGATATGTTGAAAATTTAGACTCATTATTTATGGATACAGACATTCAAATTGTATGTTCCCAGTTTTCTTCAGGTTTGCGTACAAGAATTGTTGAATCATTTGTACGTGGGCTTCCAGTATTGAGTACTGTATCTGCCTCAAATGGATTATATGGTTTAGAAAATTGGAAGAATATTTTAATTGGGAAAAATGAATTAGAAATAATGAAAATTATTACAGATTTACTAACTGATAAGTCTCCTCTAGAAAATATTGCGATTTGTGCAAAAAAACTTTACGTTGAAAAATATTCAAGAAAAGTTCATTCAAAAAAGTTAAACAACTTTATCAATTTTTATACATAATCTAGGTTAGATAAATATTCAAATAATTTTTATCATATTAAAATCAATAATACCCGAGTGGAAAAAAAACTATAAGTTCAGTGGTGGTATAAAATCTCTGATTAAATGCATCTTTAATACTCTTTTAATACAGTTAAGAAGGAATAAAGTTGAAGAAAGTGAAAAAATAGAAATTCTTACCTTTTCAATCTTGCCAAGCATCACCCTACACTGGTTAAATATTTTAACCAAAATATTTCCATCTAAAAATATTAAATATACAGTTGGGGATTGCTCAGGTTCATTTAGAGGTAGAAGATATTATCCTGACTTAAGGCATGTACCTTTTATTAATCTGGAACATGGGGTCAAGATAGATATTTTTATAAGAAAAGTTTGCAATTCAGAATTTATTTTAATTTGCGATGATGACATTTTTTTGATTGATAGATCGCCGATAGATTGGGCATTAGATAAGCTAAAGAGTAATAAAAAATTAGCAGCTGTTTCATTATTTCCTAGACCAGAATACAAAAAGAGATTGAACGATTATTTTAAGTTGTACGATGGCATTAATTTGAGAAAAGATATAAGTCGTTTAATGGGATCATATTGTATAATAATTAGAAGGGATATATGGATAAGAGAAAACCTTTATTTTCAGCAAGTAAAGCCTGAAAATTGGAAAGACGTGGGAAACTTTTTTGACACAGCTGATTATTCAAACCTTAAATTAATAGAGCTAGGCTATAAAATAGAATTTGCGCCGAAAAGTTTACAAAATAAATTGATATTTTTTAGTAGTCTTAGCCTCTGGGGAATAAAAATACAATCAACATTAGGTAATATTCATGAGGCAATTAAGCCAAGGCCTGGTGAATATGAAAAAGCTTATCAAACAGCAGTTTCAATCATCAATTTTAATGAAATTATAAGAAAAAGAAATTATTTTAATAATACCAGTTTATTTCCAAATACTTTTCTTACAAAAACAATAGAAATATGTAAAAAAAATCTTAAAAAGAATGATTTAAAAGTTCTAACAAAAAATCTTAAAAAGAAGTTTAAAAAAATTAATCAAATTGAAAAAATGTATTTTATAAACAAGTATAAATCTTATGGGTAGGACTGGACAAAATCCGCTCAAATGGATTCAAAACGATGAAAATTATCAAGACATTACCATAATTACAATCGTTCACATACCAGATTTTTCAGGTTTCTGGGAGAATAGTTTTGAAGCTTTAAAAACATGCTTGAATAGTTTAAAACAGAATACTGATGAAAAGTATGATTTAATGGTTTGGGATAACGGCAGTTGTAGGGAAGTTAAAGATTACCTATTTAGTTGTCATGCAAATGGTGAAATAAAGTCACTATTTTTTTCTAGTTATAATATGCGAAAATTAGGTGCTCTTAACCAATTACTACACCTAGCACCTGGAAATATTATCTCATACTCTGATTCCGATGTTTTCTTTAAGAAAGGTTGGCTCAAAGAAAGTTTGCGAATAATTAAAAACTATCCCGAAGTTGGAATGGTGTCAGGTCTACCTACAATTGATAAAACAGAAAACTACTTTGGTAGCACCTATCAAGGTATTGAGAATGCTAGCGATTTGCTTGTTGAGACAGGAAATAATTTGATTCCAATTGAATATATAAATGCACATAGAAAAAGCATTGGTAAGTCCAAAGAAGAATATTTTAGTTCTAAAAATAAAAGGATTGATACAAAAATAACACGTAATAACGTAAGTGCATACGTTTGCGCTCAAGATTTTCAATTTACATCAAAAAAAGAAATTATTGATAAGGTGCTTCCCTTAGAGGTTCGTTCAGAAAAAGAATATTATGATCCAATTTATAGCCCTGTTTTTGAGGCAAAATTAGATGAATTAGGGTTCTGGAGAGTATCTACAGAAGATTATTTAATTCATCATATTGGAAATAATGTCGACATGCTAGATTATGAACTATTAAAAATAAATAATAATCCAAAACAAAGAAGTAAAGATGCGCCTATCACAAAAACTAAATCTAAAAATAAAATTTATAAACGTTTCAAATTACATCCATTAACAAGAAAAGTTTTAAAATATGTCTACTCGAAGATTTATAAGATATTATACGAATTTTGAATATTCTTTTTGCAACTTTATATAATTTAAAAGACATAAATAAAGGTTCAGGTACATATCACTATATGTATAAAGCCTTAATTAATCAGAATCATAAAGTACTTTTACTTCCTCATTTAGACTACGAATTCCCTATTTTATCAAGATTTTTTCAATACTTTACTAAACGAGTCCTAAAGAAAAAATATTTTTCATATATGGACCCATTCATTGCGAAAGAAATTGGTAATAAAATCAGTAAAGGACTTGATGGCAAAGAATTCGACTTTATATTGACAAACGATTATCTAATTGCTGGATATGTAAAAACAAAAAAACCAATAGTTTTATGGACAGATTCAATTTTCCCTAAAAATTATAAGATGAATACACATCCTTGGCTTAATAACATGCCATGGTTTGCTGTTAAATTCTATAAAATGATTGTTTCAAGGGCATTGAGAACTATTGATTTATGTATTGTGCCTGGAGAATGGCATAAAAAGGAGATATCCAATTATGATATAATTGAAAAAAGAAAAATATTAAAAATACCTTTTGGTGCAAATATCTCCGAATTTGTTTTCGACGGCTATAATTCCAAAACAAATATTAAAGAAAAATTAAATATACTGTTTGTCGGAAAAGATCAGAGGAGAAAGTCGCTGAATCTTGTTATATCCGTTGTGCAAGAATTGAAACAAAGAGGATTAAATGTATTTTTAGATGTTGTTGGAGTAGATTCCAAAGGTGTAGCATGTGATAGTGAAATTATTAAATTTCATGGATTCTTAAATAAGAAAAGTAACGATGATCTAAAAAAAATTCTTTCTCTATACAAAAAAAGTAATATCTATCTAATGCCCTCAATTGCTGAGGGATTTGGAATTGTTTATATGGAAGCTGCGGCATTTGGTACACCATCTATTGGCTTCAAGACACAAGGTGTTTCAGAGGCTGTAAAGGATATGCAAACAGGACGATTATTAGACCTTGGTTCAAGCTCTTCAGATTTTGCCAATACAATAATTTCTTGGCATAGAAACCCTAAATTATATAAGAAGTTATGTATTCAAGCTCGAAAACATTATGAGAATAATGGAAAATGGAATTCACTGATCTTTACTTTTTTGACAAAAGTAAATGAGCATCTAAGGCTAAACAATAAAATCATGAACTATCATTGATGCCAGATTTTTCTTTAAATAGATTTTCCAGGTTTCTTAGAAGAATTATAAAAAAAATCAATCGCATTATTAAGCCATTCCATCAGGCTTATTTGGACCTCTATCTAAAAAATGTTTCAGGTGTGATACATTTAGGAGCTAATAGGGGGCAAGAGAGAGAATTATACGCTAAACATAATTTAGATGTTATTTGGGTAGAACCAATTGAGGAATATTTTTTAGCGCTAAAAGAAAATCTGAAAGAATTTCACAAACAAAAAGCCTATCAATTTTTAATTACAGATAAAGATGATGAATATATTGATTTTCACATCTCCAATGATGATGGAGGATCTTCATCAATTTATAATTTAAAATATCTTCCAAAATTATGGTCTGATGTAAAGTATGAAAATATGATTAAGATGAAAACAATTACAGTTGACTCATTGTTAAAAAAGCTCAAAGTAAAGAAAAAATATGATGCTCTTGTTATGGACATACAAGGAGCAGAGCTTTTAGCCCTTAAAGGCTCGATTAACTTGTTGAAAGATGTTACCTACGTAAAAACTGAAGTTGCAGATTTCCAGGCATATGAGAATGGATGCCAATTAGAAGAGTTAGAGCAGTTTTTATCTGAATTTGGTTTTAAAGAGGTGAGAAGATTTAAATTTCGTTCGAGATCAAATGTGGGATCCTATTTTGATATATTATTTAAAAAGGTATATCAGAAATAGAATGTAATAATTATTAAAAGTTGAAGATACTATATATATCAATTAAATATAACCCACTAGACCCCAGTGGAGGCAGTAGTTTAGATTATGAGCTTTTCCGCGTTTTACAGCTGATATCAAAGAACATAGAGGTGTTACAATACAGTGATAAATACAACTATAAAATATTTGCAAGTATAAAACGATTTTATAGAAAAATAACTGGCAAGAAACTTTACAAATATGGATTAATTGATTCTTGGATTTTATCTAGGGAAATTGAAAATGTATTAAAAAGTAATCAATATGATTTTGTTTTTACAGCTTATCCTAATGCAATGTGTTTTTATAAAAACAAAGTTCCGCTAATTTTAGTTACTGATACGACATTCATTGGACAACAAATTCAATGGCCTTTATATGGTACAATTGGAATGCAACTATCTGTTTGGCAAGAACTTAGAGCCTTCAAAAAAGGTAACAGAATAATTACTTTTAGCAAATGGTCAAAAGAGATACTTAAAAAATATTATATGATTGAAGCAAAAAAGATTGATTTTTTTCCAATTCCAGCTGCAATTCCAGAAAAATTTTCAAAAAGTACAAGCAATACAATAAATGTTAAGACCTTAAAACTCCTAATTGTTGCAAGAGAATTTTATAGAAAAGGGGTAGATATTGCTATTGAAGTTGTTAAACATTTAAATGCAATTGGTAAAGAAACAAAGTTAGTTATTTGTGGCTTAACTGGCAGAAATAACTCGCAAATTGAATTTATTGGTCCATTTGATAAAGGAAATGATTTAGAGTTAAAGCAGTATATAAGTACATATAAAAATGCTCACTTACTCATTCATCCAGCCAGGTTTGAAGCTGCAGGAATCACACCTAGTGAGGCTGCTGCTTGTGGTATTCCAACCATAACTAATAATGTAGGTGGACTTGGGACAACTGTTCAACATGGAGTTTCGGGAATTGTTTTACCTGCAAAAAGTGATTCGAGTGCATATGTAAGGGAAATACTTAAGCTTATTAAAAATCCATATAGATACACAAAACTTTGTCAAAATAGTAGAAAGAGGTATGAAAAAGAGTTGAAATGGTCCTCACAAATAGGAAACGTAAAAGGAATTCTTCAAAGCGCCAAAAACTATAGTGGAACATAAATGAGAATAGTTGCTATAATACCCGCAAGGGGTGGTTCAAAAGGGATTCCAAACAAGAATGTTAAAAACTTTGATGGGAAGCCATTGATGACTTGGACTATTGAACAGGCCTTAAATTCAAAATTGATTCAAGAAACTTACATTACCTCAGATTCTCATCAAATTCTCTCCATCGCTAATGATATTGGAGTTCGAACAATTTTAAGGCCAAAAGAATTATCTAATGATAGAGCCTCATCTGAATCTGCAATACTGCATGCTCTGGGATCGATAAAAAATCAACCTGATTTAATTGTATTTCTTCAAGTTACCTCTCCATTAAGGAAAAAGGACGATATAGATTGCGCTATTCAAAAACTATTTGATGATAAGGCAGATTCATTACTTTCATTATGTAGATCTAAGGAGTTCATCTGGGAAAAATCAGATAAAAGATATACACCTATAACTTATGATATGACAAATAGGTGTGATCACAGAAACTTAAAAAATATATATTATGAAAATGGTTCTATATATATTTTTAAACCTGAAATACTTAAAAAATATAATAATAGGTTAGGAGGTAAGATTTCAGTTTATATCATGGAATCATGGCAAAAGGCAGACATAGACGATCAAGATTCATTCGATCATTGTCTCCTAAAGTTTAAGAAATATAATCCTGTTATTTTTGGTGAAAAAACTTGAGAAAAATAAATTAAATGAGAAAAGATACAGTGGTTATAACTGGATCAAATGGGCTGATAGGATCCGATTTAGCAAGTAATATGAAAGCTAAATATAAAGTTAATAGGTTATCGCTCAGTTTGGGACATGATTTGACAAATGAAGACTTTGTTAAAGAATACTTTTTTCAAAATGATGCAGAATATTTAGTTAATTGCTTTGGATATAATGATCATATTGATAAGACTAAAAATAAAGATGGTATCATGGACGTAACGCTTGAAAGTATAAATAAATATCTATTGGTAAATGTCTTAGCTCTATTCTCAGTTTGTAGGGAATTTGCAAAAAATCCTAAATCAAAAGGGATTGTCAATATTTCTTCAATCTATGGGCAAGTATCTCCTAAAAAAGTTCTATATGGTAAATCAGAAAAACACATTGGATATTCTATTTCAAAAGCGGCTGTTAATCAAATGACAAGACACTTAGCAACACACTTAGCCCCGAAGATAAGAGTAAATTGTATATCGCTGGGAGGTATTGAACACAACCAAGGTTCTGACTTTATTGAAAAATATAGTCAAGAAGTTCCAATGAGAAGAATGATGCAAACTGATGAAGTTTTTGGCATAATTAACTATTTATGTAGTGATAAATCTACCTACACCACTGGTTCAATAATTAATATAGATGGGGGATGGACGTCATAATAAACTTATTAAAACTATTCGATTTCAAAGTGGGTAAAAATGTTTGACATAAACTTTTACATGCAGTCTTATGCACTAATTAAAGAGATCGATAATGGTAAAGAATTTTCAAAATTAGAATTGTATAATTACTTTGAAAAAATTAGATCTAAGGATCCAATCGTTTACAATATTGAGACAACTAATGCATGTAATATGCGCTGTAAAATGTGTCCTCGCACAAGTAGGATGACAAGGAAGATATCTTTTTTAGAAACAGATTATTATGAGGGGGTAATAAAACAATTAAAGCCACATGATAAAAAGCTATGGAGCAAGTGGGAACAATTTTGCATTGATAACTATGGAATCTCTTCGATTGATGGACCGAGTGAGAATCACTTTTTCCTTTATGTAATTCCTAAGGTAATTCAGCTTCATGGATATGGTGACCCTCTTTTAGATAAGAACATTGGTAAAGTTGTAGATATATTGACCAAAAATAATTTAGAATCTTACTTTAGTTGCACACCTGCAAATATAGAGGTAATGAAGACTATTGAAATGATGGACCTTGGATTAGGTTATCTCAAATATTCCTATGAAAGCACAGACGATGCAAAATTTAAAGAAATAAGAGGTAATGCCGCGAATTTTCAGGAGGCATATGATAAAACTATTCAAGTATTGAATGAGAAGGAAAAAAGAGGATTAAGTACAGAAATTATAATTACAATGATTGATATTGGCCACGATCAAAAACAACAAGAAGAGTTTGCTCAATTAAGTGAAGCATTTAAGGGTTTAGATGTTTATGTTTACCTAAAAAGTGAAGATCAGCAGTGGTATCGCAAGGATGAAACATTAAAGGATTATTTACAATCAAACAAAAGAGATTTGCCTTCGCAAAAGGATGACTATTACGGAACTAATTCAATACATTGGCAAGAATTTTGTAAGCATCCCTGGATGTCTATGAGTATCAAGTCAGATGGAGAAGTGCATATGTGCATGGAGGATTATAATAATGAGATTTTCTTGGGGAATTCTTATGAAAATAGTCTAGCAGAAATATGGAATGGTGATTTATATGATAAATTTAGAAAAGATCACTTTGACTTAACACCCTGTATAAAATGTACAGAAGAGTGTGATATGTCACTTGTTGGTAACAAATTAAATAATAGAACAAAGTTAGAAATTTTATCATCTTAAGTACCTACATGTGGAATTAATTATCTATTTACATTTTATAATATCATAGATAAGAAAATCAAAGTATCAATCAAACATTAATTAAGAAAGGTTGTCTGGCCACAATATTTATAAAATCTAAAATTTTTAATTTAAAAACAGTCATTACTTTTGCTTTTTTACTAAGAATATTAATTTTATTACTTTTAGTAAATGATGGCAATTTTATTGCAAGTGATTCCCGACTTTATAAAGAATCTGCACTTACACTGCTAGAGAACAACTCATTTTCTCTTTCCAGGCAAAATTTGGATATTCCTCTTTTGATAAGAACTCCTGGTTATTCTTTTTTTATTGCAATTTTATATAAAATATTTAATGTTCATGATATTGTTTTAATTATTGCAAATATAGCTATTAGTTTGATTTCTTTAGTTTTAATAAGTAAAACTTTATCGCTCTTTACAACAAGTAATACTGCTTTGATTGGTTCATTACTGTATGCTGTGGAGCCTTTATCCTTATCTTTGATTTTCTATGTTTTACCCCAAATTCTTTTTCAATCTATATTAATAACTATTGCCTTTTTTTCAATAAAACTATTAAAAAAAGATTGGACATATAAAATCTGGTTTCTTTTTGGACTCTCATTATCAGTCGCTAGTATAATAAAGCCAGTTGGATTTTACCTTATTTCCCCTTTTGTTTTTGGAGTAATTGCCTTTCTTTACTTTCAAAGGGTTCATATTTTTTTCATAGTTAAGTATCTAATAATTCTCTTCATTCCTATAATTCTCATTACTGGGGGTTGGCTTTATAGAAACTTTTCAATCACGGGTGATTTTACAATTTCGCATATAAAAGCCTTAGACCTTATCTATTTTAAAGCACCTGCTATTTTAGCATACAAAGAAAGCATTCCATTTGAGGAGGCAAGAAAAAAAATTGTTGGTGAAAGAGATGTGTGGAATTGGATTTTGGTTAATCCAAGATCAGAAGAAATTAATATACTGGAGAGCGAAAGTATAAGTATACTGATTGATAATCCTTATTTAACATCTAAAATATTATTCAAAGGCATGATAAATACCCTTTTTGGTCCTGGAGATGGTCAATTTTATAGTGTTATTGGTAAAGGACATTTACGACAAGGTCCATTGGGTGATATTTTTAGATTATCTATTGGTGAGTATTATTATAAATGGATTTTAAACAAGCCATTACTTTTTATTATGTTTCTTTTATTTTCATTCTACCTGCTTATTCTGTACAGTGGTGTTGTAAGTTTTTTTTACAATAAGATTTATGCTAAAAATGAATTATGGATAAATTTATTTTTATTCTTAATTCTTTCTTATTTCATCATTATTTCAGGAGGTTTGGAAACTTATTATAGGTTTAGAAACCCGATGACACCATTTTTTATAATCTTATCATCACAAGGATGGGACTTTTTACTTTCTTCTTTTACTAAAAGTCGATTTAAATGAATACAGATGTAAAAATAAATAAAAAAAAATTATTAGTTTTTATTGTCGCCTACAACGCTGAAAATACTATTGCTAATGTATTAACTAGAATTCCGAACAATTTATCTAAGGATTATGAAATATCAATTTTAATCATTGATGATGCTTCTAATGATAAGACATTTGATATAAGTAAAAACTTTAAGGAAAAGAAGCTAAGTACTTTTCCTATTACAACCTTGAAAAATCCTATTAATCAGGGTTATGGCGGCAATCAGAAAATTGGATTCTTCTATGCAATTAAAAATAATTTTGATATCGTTGCTCTTATTCATGGAGACGGGCAATATGCACCTGAATGCCTAAATGATTTACTATTACCAATTAATCAGGGACTTGCTGATGTGGTTTTTGGTTCTAGAATGATGACTAGGTTTGGAGCTCTGAAAGGAAAAATGCCGCTTTATAAATTTATTGGTAACAGAATCTTAACAATATTTCAAAATTTTATGTTGAACTCTAGCCTTAGCGAATTTCACTCAGGATATAGAGTCTATACCGTGAAATCACTAAAAGTAATTCCTTTTGATTTAAATAGTAATGATTTCCACTTTGACACAGAAATAATCATTCAATTGATGTTTGCAAAAAAAAGAATTATTGAATTACCTATCCCTACTTATTATGGAAGTGAAATATCTCGTGTCAATGGTCTTAAGTATGCATATAACGTAATTCTTTCAACACTTAGAGCATGTGTTCAAAAATTCGCAATACTTTATGATCCAAAATTTGATATTCAAATGGATGGTGAAGAAAATTACTCATCAAAGGTGGGGTTTTCCAGCTCACATAGTGAGACAATAAATCGAATAGAATCAAACAAAAACATTCTTGACATTGGTGGAGCTTCTGGAATGATTTCTGATGCTCTTAAAAAGAAAAATTGTTCAATTACGGGTCTAGACAAACATAATCCAAGAAAAAACACTTATAATGAATTTATTAAGTTTGATTTGAATTCTGGCCCAATTCCAATAAAATTAAATCCTTTTGATTATATACTATTATTAGATGTAATAGAACATTTATTGTCCCCGGAAAAATTCATATCTGATTTGAGGAAATATGGGAAAATTAAATATAAAACAAAAATTTTAGTTAGCGTGCCAAATACAGCTTTTTTACCATTAAGGCTTAGTCTTTTCTTTGGAATATTTAATTATGGTAAAAAAGGAATTCTTGATAAAACTCACACCCGTTTGTTCACTTTAAGCTCAATAATTAATCTTTTAAATCAAAATGGCTTTGAAATAAAGAACATTAAAGGGATTCCTGTACCATTCGGATTAATTTTTGGAACAAATTCCTTTATTTCTAAAATTTTTACATATTTTAATTCGATAGCAATCAGAGTTTGGAAAAGGTTATTCTCATATCAATTTTTTTTAGAGATCCGTCAACAACCAACTTTGGAACAACTATTAGATGAGGCGAGCAATAACTCAAAATAGATGGTTATTAAAAACTTTCAATTAAAATCAAATTAGTTGTTCAATCTAATTATTTAAAAGTGTTCAAATTATAATGCATTCACATAGATTTGAATAAAGCACAAGTAAAGAAACCACACATAGTGCTCGTAATTGCCCGAGGAGAGGCAATTAGAAATTTTGTTTTTTCAGATTTTCTTAAAGAACTAAATAAACTTTCTACAATATCAATCTTATCTTCAATTCCCGATGGTGAGATTATTGATTATTCATCTCCTTACGTAAAACAAATAATCCCATTAAAAAAGTATAAAGAGAACTCCTTTGTTGTGTTTTTTAGAGAGATTATTCATACAGCGCACTATAGATGGAATTGGACTAATGCTGTAAAGTACTATTGGCATAGACATAACAAAAGAGTAGAAGGAAAATTTAAAGAGAAAATTAAACTTTTGGCCTGGAGGACATTGGGACTGCCACTTGCAAATAAAAAAGGGCTGCATATTACAACAATTATTGAAAGATGGTTCAGTTGGGTATTTCGTCCAACAAAGGATTTTGATAAGTTGTTTGATCAAATAAAACCCGATATTGTTTTTAATTGTTCACACGTTCATGGTGTTGATGCAGATTTGCCAATGAAGATAGCCTCGAGAATGGGATTTAAAACTGGTACATTCATATTCTCTTGGGATAACTTGTTTACAAGAAGTAGGATTTTCCCAAAATATGACTTTTTCTTTACTTGGCATAATGAAATGCGCAGCCATCTATTTAAAATCTATGAAAATGAAATTAATCTAGATGATATTTATGTAACCGGTACTCCTCAATTTGATTTTCATTTTAATAAAAGGTATTATTGGGATAAAAAAACTCTTTACAAGAAAATGGGTCTTAAGATAAGTCGACCTTATATCTTGTATACAACAGGCATGCATCCAGTTTTTTTAGAAGAGGATAAAATGGTAAACGCCGTAATCGATATTCTAAAAAGAATAAAAAAATCAAATAGGCCTTACTTGGTAGTTCGAACATATATTAAAGGCAATAGTAATGAGATGATTGCTTTATCTGAAAAATATCAAAATGACGATGATGTCATTTTCCCAACAATAATGTGGGATAAGAATTGGAACATGCCACTTTTTGAAGATTTATTTATTTACACAAATCTTCTTAGATATACATCACTTGGTATTAACGCAGCATCAACGGTATCTATTGAATTAATGATACATAACAAGCCAATAATTAATTTAGGATTTGAACCTCCCAATAGCTCACTTCCTTACTGGACAAGATTTTCACAGCATGTGGATTATGAGCATTACAGGCCCTTAGTTAAAAGTAAGGGTGTTGCAGTAGCAAAATCATTAGAAGAACTAGAATATTCAATCAACAGATCACTCAATCATCCAAAATACCTAGAAGACTATCAGAAATTATTTCTTAAAACACTTTTTAATGATTCCCTAGATAGATTTTCAGCGAAAAGAATTGGAAAAATCTTGAATCAGAAAGCAATCCAGAATGAAAAATAAATCTCCAATTATACTAAATTGTTTTTCACGAGGTGGGAGTAATATACTTTGGAATTTCTTTTTATCTCATCCTTCTGTACTTCATCCCATAGAAGAAACCATACAAATATTCAATACCACTTTTAGAGCTCCGAGACTTGAAGGATATAAAATAGTAATGATGGAAAATCGTTTTGTATTCCGGCAGTGGGAATTTAAGGAAATAAATCCTGTAAATATCGAAACTGCTAGGTATATAGATACAATATTATTTAATAAAAAAATAAAAAATCTTCAAGATTCTGAAATGAAATACAAAACTTCATCTGTAAAATACAGTCCAAGTGAAATCAAAAATACTAGGTTAGTTATAAAAAATAATAATGGACTAGTATTTTGTACGAATATGTTTTCTAAAATATATCCGGATGCCAGTTTCATTGGCTTAATAAGGCATCCTGTCCCTTTATTTGAAAGTCACAAGAGGAGAAAAACGCCTGTTTCAAAATCGATTGAAACCTTTGTTGATTATTATAAAAAAATAGCAAAAAAAATTAAAAATGATCAAAAAATAATAAGCAATTATCACATTATTAAGTTTGAAGAATTATTATATGAGCCAATCCCAAGCTTGGAAAAGCTTTATAGTTGGACAAATCTTGATTTCAGTATGGTTGAAGAAATTAGATTAAAAGCGAAACCATTTATGAAAGATGATGGATCACACTCAACCAAGTTCACAAAAAACAAGCATTATTGGTTTAAGCTTGACGATGTTTATAAAATTTTGGAACCTAAAGTAAATGATTTTCAATCAAAACAGTTGAGCCAAAAAGAATCACAACGCATATTAGACTTAACAGAGTCTATCAGGGAGGATTTTGGTTACAGCATCTAATTTAACTATTTCAGTAATTACTCCAACATTATCAAGACCAGAAGAGATAAAGGGTATGATACAAAACTTAGGAGAAATGAAATATTTACCGAAAGAAGTAATTTACGTAGATGGTGCACCAAAATCTGATAATAGAACTCAAAAAATTATTAAAAACTTAGATAATAACTTGCCATTTAAGGTTGTTTACATACGGAGTGGTGGCGGAACTGCAGTTCAAAGGAATATAGGAATTGAAGAAGCAAAGTGCGACTTAATTTCTTTCATTGATGATGATATACGATTGGAAATTGATTTTTTTAACATAATTGTTCATCATTTTCAAAATCCTAAAAACAATGATATTGGCGGGATTGTTGGTTATCGTACAAATGAACATATAAATGCAAGCAACCACAAAAGGTGGTACTGGTATAAGAAACTTGGAATCTATTCAAATTTTGAGCCAGGGAAGTTTGATTATAAAACTGGCTACCCAATTAATGCCAATTTGCAACCTCCCTTTACAGGTACAAGAGAAGTTGATTTTATGACAACTGCTTGTGCAGTATGGCGAAGAGAGGTTTTAGATGATGGTTTTCGTTTTGATGAATTTTTTAAAAATTATGGTGTTCTCGAGGATGCACATTTTTCCTTACGTGCTGGGAAAAAATGGAAATTAATTCAAGCCGGGGATGCTCGTTGCGTACATTTGAGATCAGTAAGTTCACGAGAAAGTTCATATTTAGTTGCTAGTAAAACCGCAATTAATTATAGGTATGTATTTATTGATATAATTCCTAGTAGGACAATAACGCAAGAATTCAGATTTTGGAGTGTTCAGCTATTTGATTTGTGCCATTTTATTGTGTATGCAATCTGCAATTGGAAAAAGGAAAACTGGTTAAAAGTTTTAGGGAAATTGGTTGGTATTTTTAAAGCAATACCACTATCGAAAAATAAATTTCACACACAATAGAATGAACAGTTATATTAAAAACTTTTTTAATCTTATTTCTAAACCTGAATTTTTCAATGGAAAGGTCGTACTAGAAATAGGCTCTAGAAATGTTAATGGATCACTTCGTAGTATAATTGAAAACTATGAACCTCTAAGTTATACTGGAATTGATATAATTGATGGGGAAGGTGTTGATATTGTTTGTGATGCAAATGAATTACTAAATCAATTCGATGATGATTCTGTAGATGTGATTATTTGTACAGAGTTGTTAGAACATGTTAAAAATTGGAAAAATGTAATAAATAATATAAAACAAGTATTGAAGGCAGACGGAATAGCTTTTATTACTACAAGATCTAAAGGATTCGGCTATCATGGATTTCCAAATGATTATTGGAGATACGAGATTATAGATTTTCAATATATATTTTCGGACTTTGATATTATTTGTTTAGCAAAAGATACCGAGATGCCAGGTGTTTTATTCCTAGGAAGAAAGCCAGCTTCTTTTAAAAAGGCAGATTTAAAGAAAGTTAAGCTGTGGTCAATTATAAAACGTCGAAGAACGAATTCTGTTTCTCGCCTTTCAATCTTTTTGTTTCTCAGGTTATTACCACTTTATAAAAATTACCTCATGCCTTTTATAGTAAAACCCATAAGAAAGATCTCCAATTTTAGAAGTTATAATGGTAAAAGGATTTAATGTTCTCCATAAAAACAATATTAAGAAAACGTTTAAGACCGCTAACTAGGCAGAGGATAAGATCATTGCTTGTTACTTTCTTAAACCTATTTTTCAAAGTTAAATTGGACGATTTAGCAAATTTATATGGAACAGATAAAAACTACAAACATGACTATACCAAATACTATGATATGCTATTTTCAAAAATTAGACATAAGAAAATCATACTACTTGAAATTGGAATTGGCGGTTATGAAAAATCTAATTTGGGCGGTGCTTCGCTGAGAATGTGGAAAAAATATTTTAAAAGAGGCTTGATCAATGGTATCGATATATATGATAAAAAAAAGATTGAAGAAAAAAGGATACGAACATTTAGAGTTAATCAAACCGATCAAGCAAATTTGGAAATAGTAATTACAAAAATAGGATCGCCTGATATAATAATTGATGATGGTAGTCATCATAATGGTGATGTAATCAAAACATTTATGATTTTATTTCCACATCTAACCTCAAACGGATTTTATATAATTGAAGATGTACATACCTCATATAGGGATTCATATGGAGGGGATTCAAAAACTTTAGAAAATAAAAAAACAACTATGAATTTTTTTAAAAAAATCGCTGATAATTCAAACTTAGAATTTTTTAAGAAAGAACTTCTAGATAAAAGTATTATTAAGACAAGTATTGATTTTATTTGGTTCACAAAGGGAATGATAATAATCAAAAAATGATGAGATTTCATTAGAATAGATCTTAAAATATCAATCTATAAGTATATTAAGAATGATTACAATTTATCCAAAATTTGATGCTTACTACTATTCATATTACCTTTATGGCCTAACAAAAAAATATAAAAATATAGAATTTTCTAAATTAGGTTTTAGAAAATTTCATCATCATTGTCTTGCATTTATTCTTCACGACGAAAAAAAAGATTATAAGATTTACATTTCAGCAGGCGATGGACCAGGCTTCAATCAAGCAGGTCTTGAATGGAGCGATATATATGCCAAAGTCAATATTAAAAAGGATACAATTCCTAAGGAATATTTTGAAAAAGTAATCCCAATTGGTCCAAGTTTTGCAGTCAAAATATATGATTTAAATAATAGTATCAAAATAGGGCTAAGAAATTTAATTAAGGACCTCCATACGACGAATTATAGGCAGCATTTATCCAATTACTATAGACAATATAGGTACAGGTCCCCAATTAAATTGTATGAACCTCAAGTTGAAGACATAAACTATATTTTTTATTGCGCTACATTGTGGAGGAAAGAGGAGAAGACTAATTATTTCAGGTACAACTTTATGAAGGCTGCTAAATCATTACCAAATCTTCATTTTGAGGGAGGTTTTGCACCAGGCAAAGAGGATATAAATCAATATAATGATTATCCTATTCTTGAGCGCAAATTCGATCATGAAATGTATTTAGAAAAAACTAAAAAGTCATTAGTCGCATTTAATACCCCCGCAGTACAGGGTTGCTTAGGTTGGAAGCTTGGAGAATTTCTTGCATTAGGAAAAACAATTATTTCTACTCCAATTGATAATATTTTACCAAGTCCCTTAATCCATGGGAAACATCTTCATATTGTCGATGGATCAGTCGCATCAATTAGAAACTCTATTAATCTGATCAGATCTGATAAAAAATACAGGAAAATGTTGTCTACAAATGCTAGAAAATATTTTCTTAAATATCTAGAGCCTAAAATTGTTTTGCAGCGAATCTTATTAAATGCAAAAGAGCATGATACTTAATTACTGAATGTCAAAACTAGTAATCATTACTCACAAAGAAATATACTCTGGGAAGAATGAAAATTCCTTTGCGACAACTGGAGGATTTCCATTTCAGATAGAAATGATATCAAAATTATTCTCAAGTACATCATTACTGTGTACTTTAAGAGACAACCCCAATATTGACAACTTAACTGAAATCAAAGGAAAAAATCTATCAGTTGTAGCATTAAAAGAACCACCTTTTAATAATTATAAAAGACATTTGTCATTGCTGATTTGGCTTCCCAAAAATATTAAAACTATTTTAAAACATATCGAATCTGCTGATATTGTTCATTCTATGATCCCAGGTGACATTGGTTTAATTGGATTGTTGATAGCATTATTTTTGAAAAAAAAAATATTTGTTCGTCATTGTGGAACATGGGGAAATAAAACCACTTTAGCAGATCGATTTATTTTTTGGCTATTGCCTATTGTGGCTAGTAAAAAAGTAATTGTTTTTGCAACTGGAGGAGGCCAATCAGTTCCTGAACCAAATAATCAATACATTCATTGGATTTTTTCAACATCGATACATAAAAAGGAATGGGAGAACATTACTCCTGCTGAACCCTGGACCCCAGAGCTAAGTTTGAAACTTATTTCCGTATCAAGAATCACTAAAGATAAAAATATAAAATCAATTATTTTTGCATTCTCACTGCTTAAAAAACATTTTTCTGATATTTCTTTAGAAATAATTGGCGATGGCGAGGAGAAAAAAAAATTAGAAGAGATTGTTATTGAACTAAACCTAAAGGGTAAAATTACATTTACCGGAAACTTAGATCATAATTCTGTAATTAATAAGATGTCAGAGAGTCATATATTTCTTTTCCCAACCAGAACAAAGGAAGGATTCCCAAAAGTACTCATCGAGGCAATGGCATGTGGATTACCAATTATTTCCTCAAGGGTTTCAGTAATACCAGAAATGATTGAAAATAAATGTGGTATAATCTTAGATGCCACAGATGCTAACTCTATTTGCGGAGGAATAATTGATATGATTGATAATCCTAAAAAATTAGGAAAAATGGGAAAGGAAGCTCGTAGAATTAGTCAGGGATTTTTCCTTGAAAAATGGCAAGATTCTATAAAAGTCACTCTTGGAAAACATTGGATTGATCAATAATGATTAAACTAAATGCCCTTATTACAAATACCTCATATTATTGTGGGATATCATATCTATTTCGAAAAATATTTTCAAGTAAAGGGAAATTTGTTATTATGTTCCATGGAGTTTCAAAAAAGAAAAATCCGAATCTGCCAATGGATATCCAGCCCCACCTTGATATTAATCAATTCAACTTTATTTTGAACTGGATAAAAAACTCTTTTCAAATTCTTGATCCAGATACTTTTATGACAAGCCAGCAAAATGGAGTATTACTTACTTTTGATGATGGTTTTCTAAATAACTTTTCAAATGTTTTACCAGTTTTAGAGACATATGATGCACCCGCACTTTTTTTCATAACTACAGAAAATATAGAGTTTCCAGAAAAATGGCTCCACTTTATAACAGACAAGCTAAAAAATTATGGGATAAATAAATCTGACCTTTCAAGAGATACAAGAAAAGATCTTTTTGATGGTATTTCCAAAAGAAATCTAATTAAAATGTCATCTAATCCTCTTGTAACAATAGGTAGCCATTCTAAGACTCACCCACTACTGTCTCAATGTTCAAATGAAGATTTAAACGTAGAAATTATTCGCTCAAAAAAATATCTGGAATCACTAATTAAAAGACCAGTAAGGTTCTTTGCCTATCCATCAGGTGATTACAATCAACTTGTTTTGGATAAAGTTTCAAATTCTGGATATGAGGCTGCTTTTGGGATTGATAAAATAGAAAATTTAGGTAGAACTAAATTTGAAATACCTAGGATCGGAATTTATTCGAGCAAAAAACCTTACTTAGCTGCAAAATTTAGTGGGCTATATCAGAGCCCAATTAAATATCTTAAATAGTTGACTTAAAATGAGAAAAAAAAGAATTGTTTTTTTCATAGGTCAAATAGGTTTTGGTGGTAGTGAAAAACAGTTATCACTCCTGCTTAATTATCTTGATAAAAAGAATGACTATTTTGTAGTTGTTTTCAATAAAAGCAATTATGGTGAATTAACTAAAGAATTAAAAAAAAATGGTGCCAATATTATTTTTATTCCAGAAAAGCTTAAATCCATTTTTGGTAGATTAATTTTTTTAGTTTCAATTATTTTTAAAATCAAGCCAAATATCATTCACTCCTGGACAGTCCATGATAATGCTTATGTTGGAATAATAGGAAGACTTTTTAATATAAAAAAAATATATGGATCTGTAAGAGGCTCTTTAGATGGAACAAGTTTCTCGATTATGCCAAAAGTATTTCAAATACTATCACTAAGACTTGTACCCAAATTAGTTGTTAATTCAAATGAAATAAAAAATGAACTCGTTCATTGGGGTGTCAAGTTAGAAAATATAATTCTTTTACCTAATTGTGTTAAGCCTCAAAAAGTTATAAACCCTAGTTCAATAAAAGAGAGCCCTGTTATTTGCAATATCGGTAATCTAAGAAAAAATAAAAATCAGGCTTTATTTATCAAAGCTATGAAAATTGTAATTAATGAAATTCCAGAAGCAATTGGATATATTATCGGACAAAAAGTAGAAGATGAACCAGGAATTGAAAATATACTAATTAAATTAATAAATAGGGATGAACTTAGTCAAAATATTAAACTTCTAGGTTTTCAAAAAGATACAACTGAATTTCTCAAAAAAAGTACAATCTTTGTTTTGCCATCTTTAAACGAGGGTACACCAAATACTGTCTTGGAGGCAATGTCTTTAGGTGTTCCTGTCATAGCATCACGAGTAGGAGGAATACCTGATTTAATTACTGATGGCCTTAATGGTTTTTTAGTTGATAATAATGATGCAGAAAAACTTGGCCAAAAAATATTAGAACTATTGAATGATGAAAAACAAAGAAAATATATTAGTACTAATTCAATTAAATTTATAAATCAAAATCATCATCCACTTCAAATAAAAAAACTGGCAGAAAGAATTTATGAGTTTTAGTTAATAATGCTCTTTAACAGTTATCTATTTTGGTCTTTTTTCTTCTGTGTTTTTACATTGTATTGGTTGGTACCTAAAAAATTTCAAAATACTGTATTATTAATTTCATCCTACGCATTTTATTCTTTTTGGGACTGGAGATTTTTGGGTTTGATAATTATATCTACCTTAACAGATTTTATTTTAGCAAAAAAAATTACTGTAAGTCCCAAAAACAAAAATACTTATTTATATATGTCATTGACAGTAAATCTTGGAGTACTTGCTCTATTCAAGTATTTTGGATTTTTTATTGAACAGATTAATCATCTTCTTTATCTTATTGGTATTAACTCATTTTCAAATATTTTACATTTTGTTTTGCCTATTGGGATATCTTTTTACACGTTCCAAACCATTAGCTATACTGTTGATGTTTATCGTGGAATTACAAAGCCGATTAATAATATATTAAATTTTGCGTTATATGTATCCTTTTTCCCACAGTTAGTAGCAGGTCCCATTGAGCGGTCTTATAAACTATTGCCACAGTTAACAAAGGTCAAAAATTTTAAAAACATTAATTTCACTGAGGGGTTTTACTTTATACTCTATGGTTTATTTATGAAAATTGTTTTGGCTGATAATATGGCGATAGTTTCAAATGGCATATATAACCAAAATATTGAAAGTCTTATGGGTGTAGATATAATTGTTGGGACATATGCTTTCGCATTCCAAATCTATGGTGATTTTTCAGGTTACTCACTAATTGCTATAGGGGTTAGTAAGCTATTTGGCATTGATTTAATGAGAAATTTTAAGGTACCTTATATTTCGACCAATCCTTCGGAATTTTGGAGGAGATGGCATATAAGTTTATCCTCTTGGTTAAAAGATTATCTATACATTCCCCTTGGAGGTAATAAGGCTGGTATAAAGATTACATATAAAAATTTACTGATTACAATGTTACTTGGAGGATTATGGCATGGTGCAAATTGGACATTTATTTTTTGGGGTTTATTTCATGGTCTAATCCTAATTGCCTATAAAGCATATGATTACAAGTTTAAAGTAAAATTATTAGTAAGACGAAATCCATTATATCAAATATTGCAAACCTTCTTTTTCTTTCATTTGATATGTATATCATGGATATTCTTCAGATCAGAGACAATCATTGATGCATATAAAATATTAATCCAAATACTTTACAATTTTTCATTCTCAAGCGATACGCTAGGAATGATGGGTATGATTTTATTTTTTGTTGCACCAATCTTCGTTTATGAATATTGGGATGAAAGAAAAAACCACAGTTCATTCAATGAAAGATCTTTGTCCTCTGTTATGTTATTCTCTAATTATTGTATTTTTATGATAATATTATTTCAAGCGCCAACATTTCAGGAGTTTATTTATTTCCAATTTTAAAAAAATTATCTTTTCCATACTCTTGCTTCTGATCATCACAGAAATAATTTTATTTTTTACTGAAGACTTTTTATCAAAAGATATACAACATTTAAAATCCATAGATAATATTACCAAAGAAAATAATGAGATGATTATTATTGGTAATTCATTGACAAGAAAAGGCATCAATGAAACATTGTTAATTAAAAATTTAAAAACAAATAAAACAAATTATAAAAAGGCAGGGATAATTTATTTAGATGATACCTCAATCATAGAGTGGTATTATGTTTTCAAATCCTATTTTTATGAAAATGATATTATTCCTAAAAAGTTAATTATAAACTTTGCTCTTAATCAACTGCGCACCCCTGAGTTAGAATTTGAAGAATTGTCTAGAATTGCCTCTTATGTTCCTATAAAAAAACTTTATGCAACTTGTGAACAAGAAACTTTGAACTTTTCACAAAAAATAGATCTTTATCTTGCAAAATTTTTTCGAATATTTTGTCATAGAGAAAGAATATCAAAACGAGTTTTAGATCTTATTCCTAATTATAGAAGTACAATAAGAAAGTTGAATGTATATAATAAACCCAAGAAAAAATATTTTAAAAATAATCATGATTATAGACATTTAGATAAAATTATAGAGATGGTAGAAATAGCAGGTATCGAATTAATCTTTTGTGCAATGCCATTACCAGAAAGCTATACTATTGATAAGAAAATAATTTCAATAATCAAGGGCTCAGATAATTGTACAATTATTGGATTCAATGAGGATAATTATTTTACAGATTATCATTTTGTTGATGGATATCATCTGAATCCAGAGGGTGCACAATTATTTACTGAATCATTCGCTGACATGATATCAAATAAGGTGTCACAATTTTAGAAATGTCAAAACCAAAAATATTTTCACTTAAAAGTGTAAGTGTAGATAAAGTTAACATTTTCTTGAAAAAGCAATTTGAACCTTTAAAAGCAAGATTTTTAATTAAGCATGGAGAATGGTTGCATAAGGGAAATGGAAACAGATTTGTTCTTGTACTAAATGACGAAATTATTGGATATTCTGGAATAATTCCGACCCAAGTTTATATTAATGGCGTCACAAAACCAGCAATTTGGTGGATAGATTTAATCATTTCAAGGGAATTTCGTAAGGTTGGATATCAAACTATTTTTGACGAATTCATAACCAAGAGACCAGAAACTAAATTAGGATTCCCAAATAAAATAGCTGCAAGTATTCATGCTAAACATGGATGGAAAATTTATAATAAAATTAAAGTATTTAAGTTTCCTTTAAAGCCAAACCACATTCCAGAAATAAACAAATATGGTCGATTTTTTACTAAATTGATCTATCTGATAATTTCATTTAAGTTGAGGAGAGTTATAAATGTAAAGTCTAAATTGATTGAAAAACATAATACTCCTGAATTTGAACAGTTAATTAATCTGCATCATCAAACAAAAAAAAAATATTTTACAACCTTTAAGGATAAAGAATTTTTTAAATGGAGATATTTTAACTCTCCATTTAAAAAGGATTATGTTTTTTATATATTAAAGAAAGAAGAAATAATTCATTTAACGATGATTGTTCGTAAAATTGAAAAAGAAAATGGATTAAATATAAGGATAGTCGATTTTTTTGGTTACCTTGATGACAATGATGCAATTTTGGAATTGCTAAATAAATTGATATCAGATTCAATAAAGCTGGGAGCTATTCAAATAACTGTTTTTGAAAATGATCCAAACATCAAACGATTACTTTTTAGAAATGGATTCATACTCTTTAAAAAAGTTAGGTTCTGTTCATTCAGTAAATCTCAAACTCTCAATAAAAATACAAAGATTAGGTGGTCAATTTCCGATAGTGATAATGATTTTTTAGATTAAATGAAAAACCTCATACTATCAATATTTATCCATATTATCCTTGGTCTCTTAATTAGTAATAATTCATCGGTTGGAACAATTCATGCTCAAATAGTTGTTGCGGTTGCAATCTACTTTTCTCTTTTTGATAAAAATACAGACAGAACTATGCCTCTGATACTGTACATTACCGGAGCGGAATTATTGTGGCGTGGGTTCGGTGCAAATGTTTTCTGGGAATATGGTAAATATTCAGCCATTTTATTGATGGCAATAAATATTTTTAGATTTGGATCAAAAAAAATAAAAAATAAAATTGGATTTTTAATTTTGCTTTTACTTCTTCCCTCATTTGTTGTTCTTAGTGAGTTTAAAAGACAATCTATTGCTCATGCAATGTCAGGTCCTTTTTGCTTGGGAATTGCAGTAATCTTTTTCTCAAATCAGATCATTAATAAAGAGAAATTAATATTGCTATTAACTGTCTTAGCACTGCCAATTATTAGTCTACTTTCAATAATGCTCATTTCAACATTACAATATGGTGAAATTGATGTTTATGCAGCTTATATAAAAGCATATACAACTGCTGGAGTTGGCCCTAACCAAGCTTCTAATATACTTGGACTTGGAGTTCTAACATTTTTTCTGCTGTATCTTGTAAATAAAGAAAATGCCGTCATTTATATGACTCTTGGCTTATTAATGCTATTCCAAACAATAATTACCCATAGTCGAGGAGGGTTTTGGAATGCTTTTCTAGCCGTTAGCATTTGTATCACATTTCTGTTTGCCGAAAAAAAGGTGAGGCAAAAATTCTTTTTGGGTGTTTCATCATTCTGCCTTCTTTTGTACATCTTTGTATTTCCAATTATTGATGATTATTCTAAAGGGTCTATATCAAATAGATATACCGACACTGACATTTCTCACAGAGAAAACATAATAGAAACTGAGTTGCGAGCTTTTGTTGAAAACCCGTTACTAGGTATTGGTCCTGGAAGTTCTAGAAATTTTAGGATCGAAAATTATAATAGTCCAAAACACACCCATACAGAATACACACGTTTGTTATCTGAGCACGGTTTATTTGGAATTTTTGTAATCTTATTATTTTTAATAATATTAAAAAATATAATTAGAAAAAATAATGGTTTAGCCAGATCAATAAGTCTGTCATTAATATTTTGGAGCTTACTGTTTATGTTTCATTCAGCAACTAGGCTAGCAGCTCCAGCAATAATCTTCGGTCTTTCAACCATTCACTTTAGATTTAGTTCTAAAAATTTATAAATTCTTTGAATATACTTATCATTACAAGTGAGTGGCCTTCTGATCAACATCCAAACCATGTTCCATTTTTAGTCGAACAGGTACAGTATTTAAGAGAAAATGGAATCAAAGCAGAAGTTCATAAAATCAGCACAAAATCGATCTTAAGTAAGATAATATCAATAATTGAATTAAGGATTAAACTTAAAAAACATCGGTATGATATTATTCATACACACTGGGGTTATAATGGACTTTTCTGCTTAGGATCTAATACACCTCATGTAGTCACCTATCATGGTTCAGATTTAAACAAGCCAAATAGATTTAACTTTAGGTTAATAATATTATATTTTATTTCAAGACTAAGTACGACATTCTCGAATTATAATGTTTTTGTTTCAAAGCGGTTGGCTCAAAGTAGTTTGAGAGCAAACAAAAATAGAAGAATAATACCAATGGGAGTAGATTTGAAAAAGTTTTTTCCAATGGACAAATCCAAATGTAGAAAAAAACTGAAAATGCCCCTAAAAAAAAAA
>CEUJ01176740.1_pt1 | contig 40253 bp, 18 predicted proteins | sample 361531 | NCBI WGS metagenome assembly CEUJ01 (sample SAMEA2622842, study PRJEB7988) | marine metagenome | biome: marine biome (ENVO:00000447); feature: marine epipelagic mixed layer (ENVO:xxxxxxxxx); material: "saline water (ENVO:00002010), including plankton (ENVO:xxxxxxxx)" | depth 140 m | reverse complement strand
GGCTATTTTACACAACTAAATCAAATTGATAACTTTTTGTCCGCGAGAGTTGAACGCCCGTGGATTGAGTTTGTAGAAAAATTTACCTTCCCAGAGGTGCAATCATCATTTACTATCCCGCCACCAGCAGAAGCGAAACCACAAACAGCTATGAGTTGTATCGGGGATGCATTAGCGAAAGAAGGAAAGCAGCTTGGAATGGACATATTGGATGACGTGTTTAGTATAGGTGATGCAATTGCTTATCAATTTCATAGAAATGTTTGCCAAAAAACACTGCAAGATGTAGATGATGAAAAAAATGCACTTGGGTTAGCTTATAAACCATCGAAAAAAGATCCAGACAAGCAAGTAATAGATCCCTTTAAAGTCGTCGATAAGGCTACTGGAGAAACTAAAAACGCATTAGGTATGGCAACAGAGCAAGCGTTCCAAACGTTATACGAAGATGATAGAATGTTTGTTCAGTTGTGTGCTCGAATGATTTCTGCTGCTTTACCGTTTCCTGGTGGTGGTCAACAGATGATTCACGATATGTGGCGATTTGGCTTTGGTCGTATGAAATTGTGTGGCCTTTTGGATTTGATGATAGATGCTTTACAATGCTTATTCAAAGGTCTATCACTTGAAGAAGCATTAGCTAGTGCTATAAAAGCTGCATTAAACGCCATGTCAATTGAAAATTTTGGTGATTTGTTTATTGGTTTGCCGCCTGATAAACAAAATGAATTAGAAGATTTGGTTAATAAAAAATTAGAAAATAGTGATATATTTGGTGAAGGTTCTAATTTACAGAGAATGTCCGACGCCGGCCAAGGTATGGATTCTGGCGCTGGCACCTTGCAAGACAAGCCGTTTTATGGTAAAATTAGTGTTAAAAAATATCGCCCATGGGAAAACGAAGATATTATAAATCGTGAACGTTCTCAACTAAAAGAAGGAAACTATGGAACTTTTCCTCGACCTAAGAATTTAAAAGGTGCGACTGAACAACCGGTTAAAAGAACTTTAGCACAACAATTTGATGTTTCTGCACGCGCTCAAGAGGAGCTTGATCCTAACAATATTATGCAAGCATATGTTATGGCGCTCATAGAGGTTTATGGCGATAACCTTCTGGGGCTTACTGACTTGCTTAACAAGTATCCTGGCGCCCAAATTATCGCATCAATTATTGCTTTGGTTGATTGTCCGCGCCCACCAATGTTTGATCCTACATTTTTTGACTTTTTAAAGACACTGGAGTTGCCTTTCTGTCGAAACATTAATGAAATAAAGATGTTTAGACTGGAAAACCCAGGAACAATTATTCCATACATTATGGATTGGCCCAAGCTATTATTTGAAGCGATGGTGTTGGCAATTACTACGTTGGTAATTCATATCATTATGAAAATTTTAGTTAAGATATGTCAGATTATTGGCGATGCAATTTGCAAAGCACTAGAGATTACTGGTGATCTTGCGCTAGCTATCCCTTCTGTCATAGCTGGAAAAACAACGTTTGCTGATGTTATAAGGGAAAGTATATGTGGCCCAGAAGCAGATGATAATCAAGTAAATGCGACTATTATTGAAATGTTTGAAAAACTTGGTGTAGGTGGAGCAGCCTTAGCTGACACACAAGCAGTAGCTAATTTTACAGGCGATATAAGTAATGCAACCACTAGAACAGAACTTATGGAAGCATTCATGGGTAACGCTAGCAACGATTTTATTGATATAGTCTATACTATTATGGAAAATCAATATCCTGAGTTCCTTGAAGGCATGCCAACCAAGGGACACCTGCAGGACTTCTTTTCCGATGTAGGAAATTTGTTCCCAGTAGACGTAAGAGCAGCCATGAACGAGATTCTGGATGCACTACCAGATGACGATGAATTACCAGCTAACCCCTCACTATGTGCTAGTCCCGAAGATATTGAGGCGTTTCAAGATAGAAGGTGCTTACTTTTAGAAGGTCGTGCGACACCAGAGCAGTGTGCGGCTATGTTTAATAACTTACAAAACGAAAATTTAGAAGATTTAGAAGAAATTACCACAATTTTACAAGGAGGTGTTGCACAAGCAATAGAAGATGCGATGCCTCCAATCGTATCACAGCCAGGCTGTGATGATGGCTTGATACCTTTTGAATCAGAAGAATCACAAGCAGCAGTTGGGATTGTTTTAGGTAGCGGCCTTAAACAGCTTCAAATGGAATTTGCTCAAGATATGTTGGGTAAAGGTGATTTTGGTTCTGGCGAAAAAGGCTGGGGCATGTTAAACATGATCCTTTCGGACACTAATGGTCATCCATTTACTGAACACCAGAGAAAAGTTGCCAGAAACATTAGCTCAGTTGACTTTATTCAAGATTCATCTGATTTGGTTGAAGAGGTAGCTGAAGAGGTTGGTGAAGTGCTGGCTCCGTTTTTTGTTCCTTCAGTAGTAGAACAACAACATCAATACCCTGCATATGTTGCTGAGTGGATGTGGGAACAGATGATGTTAACTAATGTAGAATTTAAAACCAACACTGATTTACAAAAACCAAAGAATTATTTTAAAAGCTTTGACGACTTAGGATGGGAAGGGTGGTTTTGGACAAACATAAACCTTATAGCTTTACCAGACTACGGATGGAATGTTAAATTGCAAGCACAAATGGGCCCAAAGCAATTGAAAATTACCAAGAGAAGTAGAAAAGCAACTCCAGATTTAGTAATCTCATACGAGAATAATGCTAATGGTTATCGTGAACACGATGGCGAGGATCCGTCATGGGGCTATGATATAGAACTTTATACTCCCGAGTTGGTGGCTATAAATCCAAGCCCAAAACAACCAAGTCTTAGTTTTCAAACATATGACGTTATAGACCCAGAAACTGGCAGAATAACAACAGGTTCCGCACCATCACCGCTTGAGATGGAAGGCGCCGAATTGGCACAACAAAGAGTCGATGAGCTATTACAGAGAATAGAGGCGCTAAGAATGATGTTAGCAACCCATAGATTTAGAAAAGGGGATAATGCAAGAATTACAATAAATGAATACCAAAGATTTGGAGATGATTCGACCCAAAAATCTAGGGAATTTGAGTTTTATTCGGTTGATCCAACACTAGACGATTTGAATACAGAAGAATATCCAAAATTTAATTCTTCTTTTGAATACGGAACTGAAAAGCCACCTCAAATAATATTATTGCAAGAAATATTATCAAAATTTAACGATACGCAAATAATTGTGTCTACCCAAAACTATAACGCTGCTATGAGTCAGATGTTTAATGAAATAAAGCGTGAGATACATGGCGAGGCAGATCCTCTTCAGACAAAACCTGGCCCGTCAAAGCCCGCGTGGTTATATGGTGCTTTGTATGATGATCTCACAATGGACGATACACTGTATGTTGTTGATAAAAAGCAAACATTATCTCCTGGTGGAACTTTTTATGGTGACGCGGAAGTAGCAAATTACGACGAAGGCGAGCGAGATGGTAACAGAGAAATTGAAAACGACGACATGATTCTAGGAATCAGCAAAATGGAATATGAAGAGAAATACGAGGATAGTGGGCGCCCCAACCGAGTGTTCTATTTACACCCTGATACTTACGGTGGAACATATACCAAGCCAAAAATTTACATAACCCCTGTTCAAAACAAAGGCTGGCGTGGCTTTGTAGATGTAATTTTTCCTGAATTAAGTCCATGTAAGCCATCAAAAAAGAATATGGTAGAATTTAACGATATTCAAGATGAAATTTCTAGAGCATATACATTTATGCCGGACGATCAACGACTTAGAGAAAAAGAATATTGCGCAGTAGAAGTTCCATACAATAGAATATTAGAAAGAAGTAGTAAGTCAGGAATCCAAGGATTAGTCAAGGCAGCTTGTAGAATTTGGGGAACAACTCACATGATTAAAGCCATGGCTACATTTAGCACTTTTGCTCCTAAATTTCCAGAAACTTGCAGTTCTCTTTTTTCAGCATATGTCGCTGAACAAATGGAGTTATCTTTTAAAGATCCTGGCGGCGCTTGGTGGGAATGGTTTTTATCATTTAAAGATGAAGAATTTTGGTATGCCTTTTTAGAGCAATCTGTCCAAACATACGCTCGACTAGTTGATGACGGTGAAATCACAGACCCTCCGGAATCTGTCTTAAATGCACTTTATAAAATAAATGACATGCAAGAAAGATATAGTTTTCAATATGATGAGCAACTAAAAGCTGCGCGTTCTTCTGGTCGCGCCGAGCCATGGCCATTTGATACTTTGGATAGTTTCCGCTATGAAGAAAAATTAAATGCCGTCAGAGCAACAGAAGAACATGCTAAACTTGTTCTAAAAGAAATGATTTCTATGGAAATGAATACAATTGGTGAAATTTTCACTCAAAACATGAAATCAATAAATATGTCTCCCACATATTCTGACATGGATTACTACGCAATGAGTAATTTATCTGAAGGAGCCATAGGTTTATCATTAGACAAAGTAATAAAGGAAGAAGTTGTCGGCTTAGAAACGTCCGGCTCTGGGCACTACACTAACGGAACCGAGCTAGCGTTACCAGATGGCACACCATACAGTGGCTTTTATCATATTCACGAAGACGAGGACGGTAATTCAATTTATATGGTCGGAGAGGCACACTCAGATGAAACGCACTCAGAACTTACTGTTTTTGCAAACAAAATAATTGTTCCAATTGGCGATATAACTCCGATAAGCAACGGAACAACAACTCCTGGCGGTAAATTTTTTAGATTAGAAAAATATATTAGTATTAACGGTGAAAGATACGCTCCCGACGATGCAATTGCTATTTTGAGAGCCGGTGATCCCTCGAAAAACGTTTCAGATGTGTTTCCCGGAACACTAGAACATGTTCACTTTGAGCCGAGAGATGCTAATTTATATGATGAACCAGCGTCCCCTGATTCAGATGATACAGCCATGGGAACTGACACTCGTGTAGTCGGACTGAAAGGAGAGCTTGGTGTTCGATACGGATTGAAATTTTCTGTAACAATGGGAGGACAATCTTTGGAAGCATGTAACGTCGAAATAGATGTATTAGATTTAAAATTAAATCAAGTTCCTAACTTAGAGGGTAATTCAAAATTATTGTTATGTCTAATAAACAAACTAAAAGAGCACAAAGATTTCCAATTAATTGTCAGATATGTGTTTCCATTAAATAAAATGATAGCCACGTGGGCTATTTATAATGATTTTGGATTTTTGCCGTCAATTGGTCAAAAGACAGTAGATCGAGGCGAAAACAGGTCCGGTATACCAGATGAAAAACCTGGCGTATTTGTAAAGATAGGAGATGATGACGAGCTTTTAGGTTATGAGTTCACACCAGGCTGGGAGCATAAATCAGATCGAGCCAATCCAGCCGGCTGGCCTATGAGTTGGTTTGTGAACGATAATCCTTGGGATGATTGGGATAAGGAATTATTAAGAAACTCAAGAAGCAGAATTAGAAATCTATTTAAACGTTACTATCACAGTAGAGATTTTGGACATGTCCCAGACGATGGCGGGTTTAGTCCCGGTAAAATTTTACTGAAAAACTTAAAAGCTGCGTTTGCATTACCTCCTTTGGCTGGTCAAATGCCATGGTCGATGAAACGAAGAATTGTAAGTAATCCATTCAATGCGCTTGGTCAGGTGTGCAAAAAATAATAGTAAAGCATAATTAATAAAGAGGAAATATAAATGGCGTCAATTGGTGTTAAATTACCTATTACATACGATTCTGGTGATGGATTCACAATGTTGAAAACATTAGATGAAACTGTAAGACAAAATTTAAAAATGCTTATACTCACAAATCCTGGCGAGAGGGTGATGGAACCAGATTTTGGAGTTGGAATGCAGCAATATTTATTTTATAATTTTTCTGAAAATATTGAGACTCAAATATCGGAAAGAATTAAAACTCAAGTTGCTCGCTATATGCCATCTGTCATAATAAATAATATAAGATTTTACGGAAATGATCCAGATACAAACTCACTATCTTTTGCAATAGAATATTATGTGCCTGATATTGGGTTGAGTGATTTATTAGAATTTACTATTTAGATTGAGGACAAAATATGTCAAAAGATCAAAAAAAGAATTTACCAATCAATTATACAAATAGAGAATTTTCCGGAATTCGAGATGACCTTATGGAATTAGCAGAGAGATTTTATCCTGACACATTCCAGGATTTCAGCGAGGCATCCTTCGGCGCAATGATGATTGACGCTGTTGCATATGTGGGTGATCAGATGTCTTTGCATCTTGATTATAACATTAATGAATCGTTTCTTGATACTGCGTATCAATTAGGTAACGTTTTAAGACATGGCCGAGTATTAGGATACAAAGATCCCGGGCGCCCTTCTACATTTGGGGAGGTAGCACTTTATATAATGGTTCCAGCTAGTTCTACGGGAATGGGTCCTGATACGGCATATATACCTATTCTTTCTCGTGGAACATCATTCTTGTCCGACACTGGTTTAAAATTTGTTCTTACCGAAAATGTAAACTTTGCCGACGAAAAAAATAGTGTGGTGGTTGCACAGGTAGATAATACGACAGGTGCCCCAACAAGATATGCTATAAAAGCATATGGTAATGTTGTGTCTGGTGATTTTGCGCAAAAAGATGTTAAGGTCGGTGCTTATGAAAGATTTAGAAAAGTTAGCCTTAACATTGACAACTTATCTGAAATTATATCTGTATTTGATGCTGAAGGTAATGAATACTTTGAAGTTGATTACCTCGCGCAAGATATGGTATACAAAGAACTTAAAAACAAAAATTACAAAAACGATAACGTTCCTTCGATATTAAAACCAATGTTGGTTTCTAGAAAATACGTTGTTGAGAGAACCGCAACAGGATATGCGTTACAATTCGGCAGCGGAGAAGATGGTGGTTCCGGTGTAGTTGCACAACCTCAAAGCATTGCACTAGATGTTTTTGGCAAATCATATGTGACAGACACAACGTTTGATCCCACAAGATTAACTAAAAATCAAAGTTTTGGTATTGTTCCTTCAAACACTACACTTACAGTTGTTTACCGAACCAACAACCCCACAAATTCAAATGTTGGTGTTGGATCCTTAAAAACTGTTGCAAATGCTAGATTAATTTATCAAAACAAAACCTCATTAAGTGTGGACTTGGTAAATCAAATTAACACAACCATCGAGGTTTCAAATGAAACACCTATTGTTGGAGATATTACTAATCCATCAACTAGTGAGATTAAAAGAAGAATTTACGATACATTCCCAACTCAAAACAGAGCAGTAACACAAACAGATTATGAAAGTTTAGCCACACGTATGCCAGGTAAATTTGGTTCTATAAAAAGAGTTAGCGCACAAAAAGATAATGATTCACAAAAGCGAAATATTAATTTATATATTATATCTGAAGACTCTTTTGGAAAATTAATAGAATCTAATGGGACCATAAAACAAAACCTAAAAACATGGCTAAACCAACATAGAATGATTAACGATACAGTTGATATTTTAGATGCATACATAATCAACATTGGAGTTGAATTTGTAATTAAAACTGTTGATGGAGCGAACAAGTCAACCGCGTTAGCATCAGCCATAAGAAGAATAGCCGACAGATTCTCAGAAGGATTCTTTATAGGTGAACCAATTTACATCAGCGATATTTATTCAGAATTGAAAAAAGAGCCAGACGTTCTCGATGTTTTAAAGGTAAAAATAGTTCCAAAAACAGGGGGCTCATATTCATATGTAGATTTGCAAGTTAATAAAAACTTATCTCCTGATGGAAGCTATTTAATGTGTCCAAAAAATGCTATTTTTGAACTTAAATTTCCACAAACTGACGTCAAAGGAAAGGTTAGATAATGCTTAAAAGATATACGGCTTCTATAGATACAACAATAGTTAACGCGTATCAGCCAAATCTAAGAATTCGAGGCACCGGCTCTAATGCTGGTCAAGCTGATGTATTGGAAACCTTCTCTATATATGGTCGTCAAAGTCAGTCTTCTTCAGCATCTCCAGCATCCCAAGAGCTGTCTAGAATTTTAATAAAATTTCCTACTTCTAAAATAGTTTCAGATAGGGCCGCTGGCGTAATACCAGCGAGTGGTAGTGTTAATTTTTATCTTAAAATGCACAATGCTGAGCATTCAAAAACAGTTCCTCGTGATTATAAATTAGTAGTATTACCAGTTTCGCAATCTTGGCAAGAAGGTGAGGGCCTTGATTTGGAGGGATACAAAGATTTGACTAAAGGTCGCCCCGGCGCCAACTGGATATCAGCATCAAATTCTTCAGCCTGGACAAAAGTTGGTGGTGATTATTTAACAAACTCTTCTTCTATAATGTATGAACAAACTTTTGAATCAGGATTGGGGGATTTAGAAGTTGACATAACCGAGTTGGTTGAGCGGTGGGTGGCCGGCTCGACTAGCAATTATGGTGTTGGAGTATTTTTATCTTCAAGCTACGAGGCTTATTTCTCTGGCTCTGCTGGGGCAGATAGCGGAAGTGTATTAAATAACCTTGCAGGTGCAAAAGAATCATATTATACTAAAAGATTTTTCGCTCGGGGAACACAGTATTTTTTCAAAAGACCAGCATTAGAAGCGCGCTGGGATGATGCACGAAGAGATGAGCGAGGTGAATTTTATTTCAGTAGTTCCTTGGCTCCCGCAGCAGATAACTTAAACACTTTATATCTTTACAACTTTATAAGAGGCAGACTAACAAATATACCCTCTGTGGGCACCGGAAAGTTATTGGTTAGCTTATATTCTGGCTCTAGTGACAATAGTAAACCATCGGGCTCTAAATTGTCATTGCATGATGGTAACAATAATGTTACAGCTAGTTATGTTTCAACTGGAATCTATTCGTGTTCCATAGGCATAAATTCTTCATCAATTACAACTTTGTATGATGTTTGGCATAGCGGTAGTTTGGAGTTTAGCACAGGCTCTATTGCACCTTTGGTATTCAATACGAGACCCACAACAAAAGAGCCGATATATTATATTAATATTACCAATTTGGCTAACACATATAGATCTGACGAAACAGCAAGAATGAATTTGTATGTAAGGCATAAATACTGGAATCCAACAATATATACCAAAGCAACGACAGATCCGGCCACAACCAGTATCCAAAGTGCTTCATACCGAGTGATAAGAGCCCTTGATAACTTAGAAGCTATACCTTATGGAACCGGCTCAGATTTTCACACTGGTCTATCATTTGACGTATCAGGAAATTATTTTGACTTTGATATGAGTTTATTAGAGCCTGGATACGAATATATCTTTAAATTTTCCTTTTATGATAGTAGAATGAATACTTGGAAAGAACAAAGACAAGAATTTAGATTTAGAGTTGATAAATAGAGATAAATTAAATGAGTATAAAAAAGCTATTCGATAAAAGCCGTAAGGATTCTAGAAATTTTTCGGACTATTCTACTGATAAGGAAACTTTTGATGAAGTAGAATCTTCAAGAAACGCAGAATCGATACAGCAAGAAAAAAGAACATATGTTCCACAAGTTGATTATTCAGAGCCAAAGAATTTTATTAAATTTGGTTCCGCAGAACTTTTTTATAGTGGTGCATTAAATAGGATAATTGATTACTATCCTTATGATGGTTCTGAGGCTGAGAGAAACGAGTTTTATAATAAATTATTTGATGGCGAAAAATACATTTTTGATAATTTGTATCCAAGATACAACGGGTTTGCTATTTTAGGCGCTAATGGTGTAACTTATTCACTAAAAACAGCAGATGGTTATGGTCGCCCTGCCGCAGCCTCAACAGAATATATATCCTTTAAGGGTGGCCCAGGAACCGGTTCTGGTGGAACCTTGTCGGCCATAAGCCCAAACCCGTTTAATAATAAAAAACAAGTTTCTAACATATATGACAAAACAATTTACAAAACGGCCGGCCTGCCAAGTGATTATGGGACTGGCACTAGAGAATCGAATTTAAAGTCTAATTTTGATACTGGTGTTACTGTTGAGTTTTGGCTTAAGAAGCAATCTTTCTTAACTGCTTCGACTTCAAAAGAAGTTATATTTGATCTTTGGAACAGTAACTTATCTTCGTCGACCTCTTACGGAAGGCTCACTATCGAGCTTACTGGAGCCGCCACTGGTAGCCCATTTACAATCACAGCACAGTCAGGAACAGTATCAAGCTCTATATTTGCACAATCGATTGGTTCATCTATAACCACAGGCTCGCTTGAAGCTTGGCACCACTACGCCTTTAGATTTTATAATTCTGGTAGCAGCTTTATGGCTAAATTATATGTAGATGGTAAGATTAACGATACAAAAACATATAGTTCTAGAAGATTAGGAGAAATATCTAACTCCACCATGCTTGGTCGTATTGGTGCATTGATGACAAGCCCGTCAGGCTCAAGCGCTATAGCGGGGGATGGAACACTTAGTGCGTCTATAGATGATTTTAGATTTTGGAAAACCAACAGAAACGCAAGACAAATTGGAATAAACTATTTTACCGCGGTTGGTGGTGGAGCAAATACCGACATATCAAATGCTGACTTGGGTGTTTACTATAAATTCAATGAAGGCATTACTAACAACAGCAGTGTTGACAGTATTGTTTTAGATTATGCAGGTCGAGTTACTAATGCCGTTTGGACTGGATATGATACAAGTTCAAGAAATACAGGATCTGCCATAATTTTAGCATCTGCTGCTGAAAGAGAATATAAAGATCCTGTTGTTAGACGAAACCACCCTAATTTTATACAACTTCGGTCTGATTTATATGAAACCGGCTCATCTTATGATATGAGCAACAATGCAGCATTTTTAAATTATGCCCCATCTTGGGTTCTCGATGCACATGATAATACTGAAAATAAAAATCTTAAAAACTTATCTCATATTGTTGGAACCTATTTTGATAAAATATATCTTTTAGGAAAAGAATTACCAAAAATCAGGCACTTAAATTACACAACTGCATCAAACTCGCCCGTTCCATTTGCATCGCACATGCCAACATCAATGGGTCTATATGTGCCTGAATTGTTTGTTGATGCATCAATATTAGAAAATCTTTATGATAGAACAGATACGGAACTATTCGAAAGCAAACTTAATGAAATTAAAAACCTAATTTATCTAAATTTATACAACAATATTACAAACATATATAAATCAAAGGGAACAGAAAAATCAATTAGAAATGTTTTTAGATGCTTTAACATAGACGACTCTTTGATCAAAATGAACGTCTATAATAAGAATGCCACATATGAAGTAAAAACAAATCTGAAACAAGCAGTAATTGAAAAATCAATGATTAATTTCAATAATGCGTATAATACAGAGGCTGTAGTATATCAAGCTGCTGACTCTACTAACCCAGAATCTCGTGGGTATATATCTGGTTCAACTGGCGATGGTTCAGCAACTGGGCCAGAAGAATACAATGGTGCTACAATAGAAGCGGATATAATGTTTCCAAGGTTTTTTCTAAGCAAAGATAAGTTTGCTAGAAACTTCCAAGATGTTTCGCTCTTTGGTATACACACAGTAGACACTGGCTCAGCTGACTCACTCACAGGTGTTGATACAAAATTATTAGCTGGTGGGGTTGATTACGCAAACTTCCAGGTGTTTGCAGTCAGAGATGAAGCATTTTCAGATAATGTATATTTTAAATTAACTTCTTCTAACAGCCCATACCCGCTTCCTGAATTGACAAGTAGTGTATACTTTGATGTTTATGATGAGTCAAGATGGAATATATCAGTCAGAATTAAACCAAAAGACTATCCAAACGCTGGTATGGTTAGTGGCTCGCTAAGTAATAGCTATGATGTTATTTTTAAAGGCGTGAATGCTGACCTAGGCGTTGTAAAAAATTCATTTGAACTGACAGGCACATTAACAAATACTGTTGGTGCTGCCTTCTTGAGAGCACCTAAGAGAATGTATGTCGGTGCGAGAAGAGAAAATATAACCGGAGCCATACAACAAAAAACTGATGTTCTTGCATTAGCTTGTCGTTACTGGACAAAATATCTTGATAATACATCTCTTGAGTTACACGCTCACGGAGAAGAAAATGTAGGCGTGACAGACTCTTATAGAATGATGCGCCCGATAGATCCATTCATAGGGACTTCTGCTAACACAGAATTAACTAATAAAAATACGCTAGCGCTCAGTTGGAACTTTGATAATGTAACAGCATCAACTGCTACGGGAACTTTCACTGTCAATGATTACAGTTCAGGCTCTTACTCATTAAGACAAAATTATGGCTGGCTTGGTAAAATTGTTGGTTATCAACACAACGCAAAGGGTTTTGGGTTCGCTCAGTCTTCAAATACGGTTGCCAATAAAGAACGAATTAGTTCATTCTCGTTTGTTGATCCAGAACAAGCCGCGGCAACCAATATGATTAATATCTTATCTGAAGATGATGAGGTTTTAGAATTTTACGAAACATTACCTAACTACGTGTTTACCGTAGAAAAAAGCATGTATGCTGCAATATCAGAAGAAATGGTTAACTTCTTCGCCGGCGCCGTCGACTTTAATAACGTTATTGGAGAACCAGTTAACCGATATAGAAGCAGATACAAAGCTCTTGAAAAATTACGTCAATCATTTTTTGAGAGAGTAACAACTACATCTGAAGTTGAAAAATATGTAGAATATTATAAATGGTTTGATGATGCTATAAGCACAATACTTTCTCAATTAGTTCCTGCTTCAGCCGATTTTGTTGAGGATGTCCTTAATGTTGTTGAAAGTCATACATTAGAGCGAAACAAATATGAAACCAAATTCCCTACACTAGAAGCAAGAGATCCGGTAGTCGAAAGTGCAACTCACGGTTACACTGAAAAATCATATTTATATCGTTTAGGTCGATCAACAGTTCCTAGTTCACCTCGCGACACCACTAAAAATATAGAATATTGGAAGCGCCGCGCTGAAAGAAACGCATCAGAAATTACGTCAGGCGATGCCACTATTGACAGCCAAAGAGAAATATATCGTAAAATTATTAATTCAAATCCACACCTTAGTAGAAGTGCCTCAACACTGTTTGATTCCGCTACGTCCACTGGATATTTACAAACTTCATATGCTAGAAGAAACTTTATTAAAAACTTCTCAGAAACAGTTAATGTTATAAAGCCAATAAAAGGCGGAGTTAACTTTGAAGACAGCAAAAATATTCACTTCATTTATAATTCAGTGCACCCTGTTGGGCCAATCAATACATCTGGTAGCCTTTATGTTCCATTAAATGTTTTATTATCATTTATGGAAGATTTGGTAAAAGAAGAAGTTAATAATGATCCAAAACTTGTTACTGAAAAAACAAAAAGATATCTAAAAGTTTTGAGTGGTCGAGATTACGAAGAGGGACAAGGCTATAGTAATGCCAAGTCCACAATCTCGTTTCCCTTTAACATAATTAGTTCATCCATATCGACTGGTTACCAAAGACAAGTTGCAGATAGAATTAGCGCGTCAATTATGTTGACAAACTTACATAACGATGTATATGGCCCAGACATGGAAGTCCCGATGCAGGGTCCGTTTACAAATTATGCAGTCGGTGGCCACCAATCCAGACACATAAAACTTAACAAGGGCTCAGATTCTTCTACGACTCGTCCAGAGGCGTGGAGAATATTATTGGGAACTTGCCCAGGAATACCATCAGGAGCAATAGGACTTGTCGGGCCCGACTATCCAGATCCAAGCACAGGCCTTTCAGGGTCAGCAGCTTATCCGTATAGACCACACCAAAAAGCAGTTTACTACAGAGATATGACTGCCAAGCGGCCGGTAAATATAAAAAATATTCGCTTAACAACTGGTTCTACTATTCTTGGTAACTACTCCGAAACTTATCAGTATGTTCAAACAGTTGGCGCGTTTAATAACCCAAGACATTTTGTAGATCAACAACCCAATTTACCACAAAGAGTATTTGTAAACAATGCTACATCTTCCATGTTTGTTAGAACATTTTTAGACATGCACAGACAAACTAATGGCCACAATACCAATGTTGACGAATATAGCACAGCATACTTAACTGGTAATATGAATAAATCTGTCATCATTAACAGATTCTCAGCCCCAGGCGGAATTGAAACACTTACTAAGGGTTATCAAGACTTCAGATCCTCAGAGTTTTCAGTATACAACGGTCTTAATAACAGAAATTTATCAGTCAGAAAACCATGGCAAGCATCATCTGGAACCATATCAACACCAGCAACACTTGGGGATACAACAAATATTCAAGTATATGATATACACGGAAAAGATTACGGACTTACATCTCACTTATCTAGACATACCGCTAGGTTTGGTAGAGATTCGCTCTTTGAAACTAATCCGGGAGTTTCCTACGAAGAATTACCAGGTTTCCACAAAGTTCATCGTAACAACCTCACCCGTAAGGAGCTTTGTGACTATACAACGTGGGCAGCAGGTAACAGGCTCACTAACACTCAGGGCTTCTCTTACGACCCAGACGTTAACAGGCTAGCAACAATATGGAACAGTGATACAACTGCCACTTCAGATCTTAGAACAGCTATTCAAGATAATTCCTCGGAGGGCTTCTCCTGGTCTGGCTGGATTAAGTTTGGTGCACAAAAAACTAATCAGAGTGAAGCTATTGTTCAAATTGGAACTTATGGAGGCGCGAAAGCAAATCCAGGAATATCAGGTTCTTTTTTCCAAATTTCAAAAATTTATGAATCCGGAGCATACAAGATAAAAGTTAAATTAGCTACGCAACAAACTGGTAATAGTGCGTCAGATGGGTCTAGACTTGAGTGGACCTGGACTTCCGGTGCTGATCTGCGCGCTGATTGGAATCATTATGTTGTTTCCTGGACACAGATAGCAGACGGTAGCTTAAATACAACTGCTGCAAAGAGAAATCTTACAATATATGTTAATGGTGTTTCACAATCTGTAGCGCTTGATGCTGGTAGTGATTATGCATTTTATGATGGTGATGCAAACTTTATACATAACTTAAGATCACATGCGTCTATTGATGTAGCAGGCACAAGTATGATGTTGCTGGGTGGTTTGGCAAATGGTGGCGAAATTTTGTCGGCATCCATTGATGAGTATACTTTTTGGACTAAACCATTAGATTCAACTGAAGCACAAGAACTTTACAACAGCGGAACACCGTGCGATGTAACTGCATCAACTACATATACGTCTGCTACCGTAGATTTATGGGATTGGATTAGGTTTGAAGCTCGTGGTGGTGATAGTCAAGCAAATATTAATAATGCAAACCCTGGAATATTTGACGCCAGTAATAGAATTCAAGGGTTCAAGAACGCTTTCAAGGGCGTTCCGTTAACTACCAATGGAATAAACAATGACAGCTTCTTTATAACTGATGTTAAGGCTGGCTGTGGCTCATCCACAACTGTGATACAGGGTGTTTGTGACAAGGGAACATTCGACAACTTCTATGTTCAACATCAAATTCCTCGCTCATCAAAACAATATTCATGGATTAAATCATCTTTAGAATCAGATAATGGCTGGGTTGGCTTTACACCTAAAGACTTTTTAGTTAAACAATCAAAGCTTTTTTCCAGTTCTCAAGGTGATAAATATGTTCCAGTTTATAACTTTGCTAGTGCTAGTGACTACGGAACTTACTATAAAATATCCACCGACAAGGTCTTCTTTGGCTCTAATCAAGAACGGCTTGATGGTGATGCAGATAGAGTTCAACATCTGCCGGTTGACTTTGTTGGTTTAAACACGATTATTTATGAACCAATTACAGCATCTTCTAACACACTTGGATACCCTACAAAAGTAAGAACAGCCGATAGCCACATTGAACCATATACAACTACAGAAAAGCCGTATTTAAATGCTTTTTATATTGACGGCGAAACTGGCACCGAGACCGGTTGGCCTGCACGTCTAGGAACACCTGTAATTTTAAACAGTATTCTTCTCAATAGAAATGGACCTTATGGCTGGCCATCCTGGAAACCACTTCGACAAGCAAATCATCCAATTATTAGAAACGAAAGAGCGACCAACACAATTACTGTTGTAGGCCCACAAGGCAACGATGACGATCTTGTAACACACAAATTCGCACCTGTATCAAATCGTGGTAAACCAAATATGGTTAGTTTTAATATTGGAAATAACTCACAAGCCCACACGTTTAAAGTTACAGATGAAAATGAGAGAATATACTATAACTCTGTTCAAATGGATAATCAATTTGCCCCGCCTTTCAATACATTTGTTACGCCCGGTGAGCAATTAATGGCGGTTGCCAGAAGTGGCCAAAATAAAATTAATTGGGTTGTTTATCATCAACAGCTGTTCCCATCGATTAAGAATGAATTTGTTAGTAGCTCAAACAATAAAGTAAATTATGACAATTTGTTTTGGAGGCGAAATAGAACTGATCGCAACACTGTAAATACGGTTTATGAAAGACCAACAATGCCGTCTGGATCTTACACAGCAGAAAACGCATTTGGTATTTATGTTTCACAAAGTTGTTGGCCACTAGATGCTCCATCAGACTTCTTAACAAGAAAAACATGTTTTCATAATTCAGGATCTGGCACCGATACAACCTGGACGTCCATAGGGCCCATTGCTACTCTTGCAACAGCATCAGCTGGACAATTACAAAATGCTTATATGGGCTTAATGACTGGATCTTTTTCTAGAGAGTCCATAGATTCTGCAGGCAGTTTCCGTGGTGGTTATCAAGTTATGACTTATGCAGGCGGTATTGGGCCTCTGTATGCTAGAAAGCATGTGCTGCAAAGCCGATTTTCAGTTAGAAACCCTAACGGTCCAGAGTTGCCATTTTTCCAACTTACCGGCGCATACACGCCGGGAGATGTATCAGCGTCATTTGCATTCAGAGATGACCCGCTTAATAGTTATGTTGATGTTGGTGGCGGCGAAGCTCAATGGGAAGCTGGTCAACAAGCTGGCTACATAGGTAAATTTAGAGGCAATACAGATCCCTACACGTTAGATAGAGATTGGTCATATGGCCGTGATCTTTATGGAGAATATGGTTATCGATCAGCGGCCTCATTACAGGCTTGGTGGAGATTTAATGAAAGCTCATCGTTGGCTACAGGCCCACGTGATTCTAGTGGCAGAGGAAGACACGGAACGTTCCCAGCGGCTACAGAGGTCACTACGTTTTTATCAGGAACGAATCCCTCACCATACATACAAGATAATTGTGCGTCGTTTTTCACCACTGCCTCAGTTGATATTGGCACTGGTAATACATGGGACGCTATTATAGGAAACAACACTGGTGGTGGTTCAACCCAACAAATGACTATTGGAGGCTGGTTTTTTAAGACAGGCGACGGCGGCGGTGGTTTTGGGCGTATCGTTAGTTTTAGTAATGGTGATATTGTAGTTTATTCAAATACCACAGACACAATACTTATGCAATTAAAATGGTCTGGCGGATCTGGATTTTCTATCTATACCACTAAAGCAAGGGCAATTACAAAAAACACTTGGTTTCACTTAGCTGTGAGTTATGATGCAAACAGCGCTTCCAATGAGCCAAAATTTTATATTAACGGAGTGCAAGTGTATAGCGAACGCTCTGGTGGTTCCACACCTTCCGGTGGTTTTTCTGGTATCGGCACTAACGATTGTATTATTGGAGATAGAGCATCCACTGGCCGTAACTGGGACGGATATATGGCTGATTTTGCCATATGGAATTCTATCTTGACAGACAAAGAGATAGAAGCAATATATGAGCAAAGAAAAGCAGACTATGGCATTATATCAGCACCATCGCAACCATGGTTTACCGATTATGAAACTTATAGATATGATCTAAAACTAAAAGCACAAGGATACTCTGTGGTACCAGAGTTTAGAATCAGTGAGCACATAGACGATTTTCTTCTTGACGATGGTAGTCCAAATAGATATGTTGGCCTTAATTTAGAAATTCCACACGTTGCAGGAGCCAACAGTGAAGAAGATCCAACATTTTTTACAACATATACAAACTCAGAATTCTTGAAAGATTTCTTAAGAATTAAAAACACATCGTTATTGAATGCTAAAGAAATAAGAATATCGTGCACCGGTGCAATTAGATTTAATCCCTACAAGGGTTTTTATCCTGCACAAAGAACAGTGCAAATGGTCGAAGAATTTAAAGATTCTTATGTCAACAATATGATGGCAACCAGTCCAAAATTCTCAGGTTTGCCAGCATACACTTGGTTTCCTGGAACCTCTTCTTTTTGGTCTGTTTTGGCTCCCGGATTAAAACAATTTACTGTCTTTGGAGTACCAATTGGTAATGCCACATCAAAATCAAGATTTCTTAAGCCGTTGACTGATACGTTATTCTCTCCAGGCATATTGTATAATACAATAAAATCAGGTATGGCTGTCGATTATCCAATCGTTACCAATCCAACTAAGTTAGATTATCAGGACGATGGTAGGGCGCAAAGAACCGGCACCACTTACAATACTTCCGCATCGTGGACCACTACGTTTAATCCTGCTTATCAAGTAACCGCCCAAGGCGCCCTTGACTATCAACCGAAATACAGCTTTTTTGATACGCGCCTTCCTTTTGAAACAATGTTGGAGCCTGAAAAATATCTAACAAATAGATCTTTTTATGACATGGAAGCTAATCCATATATGCAAGCTCACGCAGTCACCGCTTCCTTTATTAAAAATGATTTCAAAAATGATTATAAAAAAATGGCTAACAACTTTTTTGGAAGTGTTCCAACATTTTTCCTTGAAAACGAAGAATTTACAAGTATAAAATCGGCTCTTAATACTGATACTTTTAAATTTAAAGGAACCGAAACTTACATGATGAGGGTTGTTTTAAACCGAAGCACAACTGGACCTCGAACATATGAACACGAAATTGATGGTTTTGGTAGAATTTATTCAAACTCTGCTGGTGTATTTACAAGTTCATTTGGTTTATATGGCGGAAGGCCGATTCTTTTTGCAGGAGCGACCTCCGGTGGCGGAACAATACCCACAGGAGCCGCCGGTTATCCTATTATGCTCTCTGGCGCCTACAATATCGGCCTTGGCGCCGCATCGAACACACCTGCTGCCTATTATGAGATACCTCAAGATCCAATATACAACCCAAGCTTCGCAGAAACATTTACAATGTATAGTAGGCCGTCAGCATTTGGGCCAGACTTACAAGGAAGACCGGGTGGAGGTGCTCATTTATTAGTGCCAACAACCCCCCCGGTCGCCGCTGCGCAAAATGTTCTGAGCGGATTAACATCAGGAGCATTAGACTCTCATGTGGGAATTAACCCAGCATATACTCCGCCTTATTATGATGGTGAAGCTTGGGTCGATTTAATATTCAGACCAAATTCTGGTTCTACATATACCTTAAAAGATATTATGGCTGAAACTAGTCCCGTTTGTTGGAGATTTGATCCAGGTCCGAGGCGTTGTTTTGTTGACTTGGGGGGGCCAACCTCGGGTTTCTCAAACGCACTTATACCAGATTATGCCAATGATGCTGATGGAAATCCGATATCCTATCTGCCTTATGGTGGTTCTCAGATTAACTTAAATTCAATGCAATTAACATCAAGCTTTAACTTATTTGGTCTTGAAAGAGAGCAGTTTGTTGAAGTTGATAAATTTGGAAATGTATCCTCAACCCGTCCCGGGACCACTGTAGGAGAAAGATGGGTCATCAGAACTAAGTTTGAAACTCCAATGCTAAACTTTAATTCAGCTAGTGTGACATATCCGCATCATTATAGCCAAGAATCAACTCCAAAAGGAATGTGGCATCAGTTTGGTAAAATACCTAGTAGCAAAGAGGGAGTATTTATTGGTATTCAAGATATTCCTGATAATTGGCTGCGAAATCATTATTTAGTCAAAGATATGAAGAGTATATATAATAATTTTACAAACGATGGCGTTGTAGATTATGAAGTTCTTTCTTTGGCCGACTTGGTAGGATTCGACACCAAATTAAAACAAAAAATTGGTAAAATAAAGCAAAAAACCACTCTTCGTGAGGCTGTTGTGGCAATACCATACATAATTGAAAAGCCAAAACGGTTTGATCAACAAAATGATGCAAGTAAGTATAGAAAATCATTTATTGAAATTCCTAAACAAAGATACGAAGCTGCCAAGAACAAAGCAATAGGAAGCGCTGTTGGCGACTCACTGCAAGCTGCCGGTGCCTCCATTAGTAAGCAAATACAAAAAATGGAGCGATATATATTCCCACCACAACTTGACTTTGTTAGTAACCCAGAAGGCGCTGTAGATCCTTTTGTTATGTATATATTTGAATTTAAATATGAGCTTGATAAAGATGATTTGTCATATATCTGGCAGAACTTAGCACCAAGAGAATATCAAAAAATAGAATTTCAATATGAATCAATTGCACATGAATTAATTGACGCCGAACTTCTTAATGAAGAAACATTAGAAGAAAACCAACAATTGCGTTGGATGGTCTTTAAGGTTAAGCAAAAAGGGCAAGATAGTTATTGGGATAAAACAGACACACAAATTGCAAAAAGACGTGATGATTCAGGCTCTAAACAAATAGCGTCCCTCAACATCAGTCAAAAATCAATTAATGATAATCTTAAGATGTTGAACACCTATAGATACTCTCACAACTGGCCATATGACTATGTCTCGTTTGTTGAGATGATCAAAGTTAATTCTGAAATACTATTCAGCGATATGCCACAGCTTACACAACTTAGAGGCGAAATGCAAATGGCTGATTTGAGTAAATCAAAAGTAGGAACACTCAAGTTACAAAAAATGGTTAACCCAGTTGTCGCGCCGTTTGCATCAAGTGTATTAAAATTTAATCCTATTGGTTCTCTTAAGGGTGCAAAATTAAGCAGAGCCAAGAAAGAGTTTGCTAGTAAGAAAGCACGTAAAATGAGCAAGAGAACAAAGAAAGCTGGAACAGCAGAAATGATCCCAACATCGAGAAAAGGTGGCAAAAAAGGAAAATCAAGAGGCAGTTCTGGTGGTGGAACCGGAACTGATATAATGTTTGGTAACAACCGCGGTGGCAACCAAGGTGGTGGTGGCAGTGGTGGTAATTCTGGTGGAGGTTCTAGTTACTAGAGGTTTGAAAAATGGCAAAGTTTTTAAATAAAAAAGAACAGGTATACGATTTCAAATTAACTTCGTATGGTCACTATTTGTTGTCTAATGGGACATTCGATCCTAAATATTATGGTTTTTTTGATGATAATATAATTTATGATGGCAAGTATGCTAGCATAACAGAAAATCAAAACGATGCACATGAAAGAATCAAAGACAATACTGCGTATATTGAAAGCCTTGTTTTGTTTGAAGAAGTAGAAAAGTCGCCAAACACTCTTGTAGAGAAATCGGATCCCTTCGGAGGCGACTCAACAACATTAAGAGATCCTGGACAAAGATACTTTGAAGTAGATTATATACCTACAAACTTAAAGCCAAGAAAAGATATATTTAGATTTGAGCATATGATTGGCGATGCGCTCCTTGAAGGTGAAAAGCAGGTTGCCCCAGCTTGGAAGCTTGTAACTTTAAAGGGGCAGATATCTTCTTCAACTAAGCGTGACACTAAGAATGATGTTTTAATTCCACAGATAAATATAGATGTAAACTATGAACTAAAAATACATGACAGAGCTTCAAAAAATATGGTAGAAAACACATCAATTAACCAAGCAGAAATGCAGACAAGATCATTTTCTGATAATAAATTTATAAAATTAGAACAAGATGATACAATTTTATATTTAGAAGAGCTAAATACAATTTTATTAAACGAAAATTATGATGTAGAGGTGTTTGAAATTAATATTGATGCATTCGACCCCACGTATACTGGTGGAAACAAAACAGATGAACTTATAAGAAAAACTTTTGTGAAAGACTTTTTATCAATAAAAGATGGCTTAATAACGGAAGAATATTTTACGGGATATGACAATATTCCTATGGAAACAAACAATACTCAAGTTGAATATTTCTTTAACTTAAGAACAGACGAACAAGTTAGTCACAAAGATGCTTGCAAAGGTTTAGAATTATTTTCAAAAGAATCATATTATATTGATTTGGACTTTGATTGTGAACAAACAGAAGCTGAAAGTGTATACTATGATATATATGGACCAGTAACGGAGCCAGAAATATGCCCATGAACATAGATGGAGATTTTGTAACACGATTTGGTGCTAGGTTACCAGTGCCATATATGGAAAAAATTGTAATAAAAAATCAATCCTTTGAAATACAATTATCTTTTTATATAAAACCACCAAAAAATGATGAGTTAGAATCTAATTTTTATACTGATTATATTAACTCTCTTGAAAACCTTAAGGTATCAATTGTAACTGTTGCTGATGGGGTGAAAACTGAACGTTACGATAGCGTTACATCGCTAACTGTAGACGACAACTACGAAGAATATACAAAAAAATACGGTCCCATATCACATACAACCACAGGAACAGCTTTATTTGACAAATTATTAGATAACACAATAAATGTTTTACAAATAGCTACTCCCACCAATATAGTTTACAATATTGATACAACTGTTGGAGATGATGAAAGGTTTTTTGCTGATCAAGTAAGAACATATGATGATCTTTCTTGGGCTCCTCCAAATTGTTCTACTGTTTTATATCACGATCCATTATCTTTAAGTGAATACACCAAAGAAGATTTGTATAATTCTCAAGGAGAATTGATACACAAATATACAACAAACATAGAAATAACACATAACCCCGAACTTAGGGTAGGCGGAGATACTATATCTGCGTTTGTAAATAAGATGTTATCTGGGTTAAAAACCAATTTTGTAGCTTTCACTACCAGTCTACAAGAATATCCTAACGAATTTACTGAAGAACAGAGGACTCGCATAATCAATAATAGCGCTCGTGCAAACATAATGTTTTCACAAGTTTCGGACTTGTCTTATGAGCAAATATCAGCAGATAGAGCTATTAAAGGAAGCGAGACTACTGTTTTTAAAACAGCTAACGGCGAACATTTTGACGGCTTTGTGTTGCAAGCGATTGATAGCATGTATTATGGAAATTCACAACTAACAAACGATAATATTGTAAGTTCGTTCAGTGATCTAATAGGCACTACTAGTGATTCAGAGTTGCAGGCAAAATTTGACGATTTGGCTTATACCTTAATTGTTCACGGAGGTGGGTCAGATATATTGGTAAAATTAAACGAATTTAGAAAAACATTTGTTGAAACGTCTACGGCAACCCCTGTGGGAAGATTTCATGAAAAACTAGAAATCAGACTGTATAACACCAATAATGCTGTTAAGAGAGGTATTCCGTTACAAAAAATGTTTAATTTAAGTCCAACAGTTGTTGATGGCAGAGAAACATCACTAGAAATTTATGAGCACCCAGAGTTTAATGAATACTACAGCTGGCAAAAAGCAACAAACTACATATACACAAAAAGGGCTAAACTCGGAGCATACTCACTCCCATGTGGCTATAGTTTTTCTACCGATGCAGCACAAGCGCAAGTTGACGGTATGTCAGAACAATTAGCAAGATTGACCGATGGCCTGGAAGCTATCGAAGCTCAGTGTCAAGAAGCATATGACCAAATCTGGGTTAAAATTAACGAGGCCTTCCAAGAATTAGAAGATAGCACAAAAGGTTCTCAGTTAAACGAAGGTATACCAGAATTTGTTCCATCTCCATGCAGATTACACAGAGGCGATTACTTATTTATGAGCATTGATGGTCTTCACGGCCCGAATGACCCAACTACAATATCATCAAACTCTGTCCCTAGTCTCGGCCTTACTGTTGATTTAAATGAAATGTATCTTAGTGAAGGTGGTGATGTTGATGGTGATGGTTTTTTCAATGGGAGCCCATCAGCAACTTCTCTTACGGTTAAGTTATGGCCGTTTGATCATAGATACTATGCTAGACTGCTTAATGATAAAAATATAAAAATAGGCCCAAAAGGCGCAAGCAGAACATCAGTTACTGCTGAAGCACTTGAAGAAAATACACGCAAACAAACATATGCATTTCTTGACTCCAATGCTACCAGAAGAAGAAAGATATATAAAACTCTTGATGTCACAGGTATGTCATGGACCTCCAGCGCTGAACAGGACGCTGCGGATGATTCAGGTTTTGATTGGGGCAGGGTACTCATCGCAGGCGCCGTCTCGCCCGTCGGCGCCGCCATCGCAGCCGTTGATGAGGCGACCGAGGCCGCAACAAGTGGAAATATAGACGCCAGCGGTGGCAAGGTTGATTATATGAATTATTTCCTGCTAGTTAAAGACGCAGACCTTGAAGAGCCAAACACGTTTATTGAACTTGCCACAGCCCTAATGTATGCTGATTGGCAATCTGGTGATAAAACTAATATTATTCGCACGGATGACTCTGAAGGCGAATGGGCAGGCATCGACTGGACAGGTTCTGATGACGACAAAGAAGTAAAATCAGTAACTTTTGATTCTGGTATGAAAATTAAAGGGGCTATAGAAAAATTTACACAAAATTATGAAGCTTATCTTGATGCCCTTATAGAAGCATCTCACATTAACGAAAGCATAAAATTATATGAACAGGTGGTTGCGCTTGGTGGTGAAGCTGGCGTGGACTTAATTTATACAAAATATAATAACTACCTAAGAGGGTTTGTCTTTTTTGATTATGAAAAAGCGCTAAATAAAATGTCTGACATTTCAAAAGCGCTAAATGTAGAAAAAATTGAAACATTGTTTGGAAGACAGCTCACACACACATACTTTAAAGTAATGAGTGCTGAAATGGAAAAGTTTTATGATTTAAGGTACGCAGATCTAGACCCAACACAGCCTGTAGATTATGCACAACAAGTTATCCCCGCGAGTGAGTTAATCATGGAGGGAGTTACTACAGACTTTAATTATAGTCATTTGTCTGGTTTAAATTCTATTGGGGCTAACGTTCCGAACCACAATGATCGAGTAACATATGATAGCGTTTATCCGTCCGAGCCGGAGCCATTAGGTCGTATTATATCGTATCCTTATAACCAAGACCCGACAGAAGGTGACGGGATCCCAGATTATGGTGGAGATAATCATAATTCAAGCTATCACCTCACAGCAATTGCACTACCAGACGTTCAGCATATGAGTTTTCCTACTAAACAACGCTATGCTGGTGATGCACAGGGTGCTGAACTTGGCACATATGTTTCACAGCCATCGTGGGGTAATCCTGGATTTTTGGGCCAAGACGAAAGAAAATTTACATATCTAATACCTAGAAGTTTTCAATTTGCATCCCCAACTGCAGATCATAACTATAGATTGTTGTGCTATGAGTTTCAAGATGTAGCTGGATCATTTGAGGTAGGTGCAGGCGCAGATGGCCACGGTCAGCCAAAAAGTGATGTTGGCGGTGGCGGTGGTAGCGATTATGGGGCAGACTATTTATTTGATCAAAATCAATTTGGAAATTCATATATAATGGCAGTTAATGTGGAAGATAGAACAGCAGATATGTATGCCAATATAGTAAAAACGTTTACGCAAGCAATAAACGAATATGATGTTTATTATGATGCATTAATCGAAGAATGTAGTCATAATTTTTCAGATGGCAGAATGAATAAGTTTTTTATTGACGGAGTTTTAGATAGTTATTCTGGTGCACCTCATTTAGCGCCTTGGTATAGAGTTCCATTGGTTTACTTTACCCACCAAGATTTAGTTTTAAATCGATTTGGTAGTTCTATGGAGTTGATAAAAGCAGCCGCAATAGATTTATCACAAAGACTACACCCAGCAAATATAACATTAAATGAAGCAGAAAGTTTTAGAGATTTATTAAGAGATTTTTTCGAAAGATTTTACAGAGGTGGAACAGGTTCCGGCACCGGTGCGGTCACAGATAGGATGCCTGTAGATCTTTATAAAAAAATACATAAATTTGGCGGTAGTGACCATTCAACTAATGGATATGTCGCAATTATACCATCAGATTTATTACCAAAGTCAATTAACTTAGATTATCTAGGATACAGTTATTTGACAGGTGATGTTGTTGCTGTTGATACTGATGACATGGATGTATAATAATTTTTTTATTTTCTATTTATTAAAAAGAGGACAAGATTATGCAAATTAATATGCAAGCTTTGATAAGCGATAAAATAGCAAAAACTAGAGTGCGCTCTTCGACAACAAGAGTATTTAACGGACGTCTGACATCGCCATTAAGTCCAATGTCTTTTCACTCCATGAAAATTAATAAATTAGGAATTAATTTAGCCAAGAACGGTAACCTTAAAATAGAAGCACACAGTGATAACAACAAAGTCGCACAAGACATACTAACAACCTTGGGATGCTCACAGGTTTTAGATCCCAAAATAAACATCCCTGACTTTTCATTATTAACTCAACAAACTGATTCAGAAATAGTTTTAAATCCTAATAAAATAGATATGGGTATTTTTAAAAACATTGGTAAAGGAAAAATTTATATTAAAAATGTTATGAAAGACGAAGCAAATTACTTTTATCGTTTAGACCAAGATATTCCAAAAAACTATGCCCGTGAGCAAGAAAAAATAAAAGAAGAAAATCCATATGAATACGATATAGTTGTCTCAAAATTGTATGACATAAACTTTTTAAATCCATACACTCCAGCATTAAGATCACTAAGGAACAATAGATAATGTTTAATGAATTTGAAGATGATGGCGACGACGACGAGTTTATCTTTCTTAATATAAAGCCTTTTGAGTATGACCCAACTGAAGATCAGACTACAAGCCCAAATATGTATCCATCTGAAGCTGTGCTGTCAGATCCTGAAGTTAGGGATAGTGTCATGAATCATGTAGATGAAATGATAGAATATTCTAGACAATTTAAAAGTGATAAAATATTTTATGATATTTCATTTGACATCGAAGGTAATCATGATACTGAAGGTTATTTGTTAGATCAGTTTAAAATATCAACTAAATCAATAAGTGAAGTGGTTAATGGTAGAGCAGCCTTTGATCCGGACACCTATATTAACGGAAATATAGCAATCTATATGGATACTATAGAAGATTCTGTAACTGCTGGTGGAGAAATAGGCACTGGAGAGTTTAAAATATTTTCTCCATGTGGTAAACACGGAAACCCCCAACCGGCAATTAGTTTGGTATATGATACTGGGCGTTCAAGAATGGACGATGGGGTCACACCAAACCCTTTTTATGGTGGAGCTATAGATTTTTCTGATTCAGAAACTTGGGGTTTTGAAGTTCGAACAGGTGTTGGTTATAGTTCAAATGAAAAACTTGGCTTTAGAACAAAATATGGAGCAATTTCCGGAGTTGATCAGGCTAGCCCAGATTTGGCAACACAAAATTATTTAAATAACATTTTTGATACCGCTGCACTTGATGTTTACAATACTGTTATAACAAGAGAGTTTGTTCCCAAAATAATAAAACAAGAAAGAAACGTCATATCTAAATTACTAAAAACATCTATTGGGGCAGAAGCAGATCCAATGTCTGCCACAAGTTTTAATACTACTACTACATACGACGAAGAGAGCTAATTAAATTATGTCCATCGACAGAATAAGCATTACCAATATTGACAACAACATGCTATCAGGCTCAAGAGATGCACTGAGAACAGAGTTTGGTTTATATCACTACGTGGTAACTGACGATGAAGGCCACACCAAAATTGTTAAAAACGCTGTTGAGGCCGATGATTGGTTAGTTGGTTCAGGACCCGGCGATGAACCACCCATATATATAGTGCCTCCTTCCACATACATAGCGGGAATGCAAACACGCGATTTTGGCCCACGTATGTCATCTTCTGCAGATGTAGCAGTAGAAACTAGAAAATTCAATTGCAGATTAATTGGCGATGAAGAAAATGTTGATTCTGATCTACATTGGAAAACATTATTACTGGGCGGAACTTTAAATAATGAAAATTATAAAAATATTTTTGAAAGTGCAACATTTAACGATCATTCATATGATTATGTTAGGCCGTTAAATATCACAAGAGCTAAAGAGTTAGCAAGGGATGTTGATACCATCACCTCATATCAAAACTTCTTGCACTACGAAATAGCATATAACTATAATTATCATTTGCCAGAATATGAAAATGCAATCAAAGAGACCAATAATCTAATTTTACCTAACGTTTATATGTTGCAAATGACTGCAAACTCAACAGATTTGATAAAAGAATATCCAAAATACATAAGAGACTTTGTAACTCTTGATAAATACGCGCCGACTGGCGATGGTCCAATTCCAGGTTTAAAATCGTTATTTAATGACGCAAGCACGGAAGAGCCTCCACCACACTATAAGGCAGAAAGAGATATATATAGCGCACCCGGTGAGCTTAGATATTTTGATCAGACGAAGAGATTCAGAGATTATCTTGGAAAAGACTATACAAGCGCCTCGTTTTCAGCCGAAACAGAAAACATTATTAAACAAGCATCCAGCACACTATATTATGATTCTGACTTTACTGGCACTTGGTTTAAACATGTTAACGATGAAGTGCATCGAATGCCAATGTCGGCATATGTAAAATTTCCAACTGAAGGAGCGTTTTCGTCAACTAGCAGTTTATACTATTCTGATATCATTAAAGATAACAATATTCAAGAAGATTTATTGTATTTCTTAAAAAATAATTTTGGAGCAGCTAACGAAAATCTTAATTTTGTTCAAGAAACTCATATGCTACAAGGCGGCTATAAAAACGAAGATGACGACACCGTGCTTGTTTATGAAACTAAGCTGTCTAACGATAAAAGAGCTTCCATAGATTTTTTGGCTGCGCTCGGTGGGATATATGATTCGACAGGATTTTCCAAGGAATCAGATGGAATATTTATGGGCCCTCGCTCACTCAACACCATAACAACAGAAAACGCTGATTCTAGATTTAGTTTCTACAAGCGAATGAAAACTGCACAAGCAATCGAAGACACGATAAACAAAATGAACAATATTGTTACTGCTACCGATGGACAATATGATGTTAGAAGGATTTTAGATACTTTAGAAAATAACAAAGGTCCAGCCGAAACAATAGCGTATCGATTAAAAAAGACTGGTGGTTCCTTTTTGGATAGTGATCGAAGATTAACAACAATACAGAACATGTATTTTATGAATGATAATGATTTGAGAACTGAAGGTGCTGATATGATATATCACGACACTCAAATAAAATTGAATGAAGAATATACATACACCTTATATGCCTACGTTGTTTTACCGGGATATCAATATAAATACGATAACCTTAGAATCTCTAGACAAATTGGAGTAGTAACCGTGAGGGACACTACTGGCTCGTTTGCTCCGACAACCGCTGATAGAGATATTTGCATTGAATTTTACGATCCCTCCACAGATAATGCAGCTAGTCAATTATTAATGGAGGAAACAAACTTATTAGGTTCAGAAAAAATTATTATTGAATCTGACCAAAATTTAGATGCTTTTAGGTATGCATACTTAATTGAAGAATTAACACTAAGGGACATATTCCCAAGTCTTGACGCTTCAATATCATACGATACTTTTAGAGAATCAACTGGGGGTCTTGATTTTGAAAGTTTGTTAGCTGATTCTGTTGGCGCAGAGCCAGCCTTAGATAATGTTATAACTGCACTCACTACGTTGGGTGCCACCGGTGATACTCAAATAAAACAATTTTATGCCGACAACATTCCACATATTTACGATCCCTCTCTTGTTCACTCGGAGGGCACCGATGCTGATGTATATTCTGGAGCTTTTGAGTGGCATCAGGTAACTGCTAGAAATAAATGGCGTGACGATATGACAGATATTGGCAAACGCATCGAGTTGGCATTATACCGCGCCTGGGCAAAAAAAACAGGAACATATGTGTATGTGACTTCTGGCACAGAAGTTCAAGTAGCATTAACTGAACCAGTCAATAATAAATTTGCAACAAATGCCCAAATAAAATCTGCATATAAATATTTAGCAGATTATAATTTTACCATTGCACCATCCGTTAGGATTGTGGAATTACCAGTGGCAACGAAAACGATTAGAATCATGGACCATCCACCGGTTGCCCCAGATGTCACACCGTATCAAAGAAAGGATGATTCTCAAATAATTGGATTTTATGTTAGAACAGAATCGTTTAGAGTTCCCACTGATCCAACTAACACAACGACAATGAGTAGTTTTGGAATATATCCAACGCCAATCAACAATGATGAAAGAACAAAATCACAAATATACAAAACATCAAATAATATGATTGCGGGCGAACAAATAGCAAAAAGATCAGTCTCAAGACCGTCAATGTTGGAAGTTTATAGAATAGATAAAAAACCAAAATCAATCAGCGATTTTGACAACAATCTTGTGTTTACTAAAGATTTATCAATTGAAAACATGCAGCAACAAAAACACACCAGTTGTTTTTATGAAGAGAAAATTAGAACAAATAAAAAATACTACTACCTCTTTAGATTTTTAAATGCGAACGGTGACTCAGGGTATTTATCGCCAATACAAGTTGCTGAGTTAATAAATGATGGTGGCTACAAATATACAAAATTTGATGTAATATATGAAAGCGAATTGCAAGAAGAAGATAGCAGACAAGACTCAACGCAATTCAAAAAACTATTGCAAATTACGCCGGCAATAGATCACCTTAAATTAAATGATGCAAACGTAGACTACAGCATGCCCGCAATTAGTCAGAAAGATCAACTAAAGGGCATGGTTGGCAATGCAAAAGATTTAATTTGGGGTAAAACTTTTAAATTTAGAATAACATCCAAGAAAACAGGTAAAAAAATAGATTTAAACATTAAATATAATCTGAGGGATACATAATGGGCTTTCAAGATAACGTCGGCGGTATTGTATTAGATGCAGCATTAACAGATGTTGGCCGCAAAAGAATGGCACAAGGTAATTTTAGAATCGATAAGTTTGCTTTAGGCGACGATGAAATTGACTATGGCCTGTATAAACCAGCAGTAGGGACAGGCTCAGAAGATTTTAGTAAATTGGACGGTGCTCCAATTATGGAAGCGTTTGGAGGACAGAATTCAAACATAACCTATGGTCTTCAAAATTTTATTAGAGAAGATATCTTGCACCTTCCAAGTTTAAATGTAAACATGCGAACAGAAGTCCCAGAGTCAGCAAAAAAACACTCAGATGAGTTTTGGTATTTTGCTGTTAATACTGAAACGTCCAGAAAATTAGAAACTCAGCTTGGGGGTCGCAATTATGTTTTGGAAAACAACACAATAGAAAAAACTAAAATTATTATAGAGTCAGGAATCCTTTGTGAAGATGGGGAGATATATCCCACTTTAATAAATAAAGAAAGATACCTATGCCAAATGGGGCTTTATGACAAGTATTTTATAGCATATTGTGATGATAGGTATATCGATAAACTTTTGACCTCGCCAAGAGACTCAATCTTTAAAAATGATATTGCGGATAACTTATACATGAACTTGGAGCCGCTTCAAGATACCGTAAAAATATCATTACCTTCAGTTGATGACAATCACTCAAGCTATAGAATTGAAGCTGTTGATAATGACATAATTGATTATGCATATGATGATCCACATGATGGTATGCCAGATATAGTCCGCACAGGTCAAAAACATTCTTCAATTTTTGGACCAAGATCTTCGGTGTTTGCGCTTAACTTTAAAGTTTTAGATGAAATGACATCTGATTCTAATAATTCACCTGATTATAGATACACAAAGTTTGGAACCACAAGCAATGCATTGTTTGGAAGCGCAGATTTGTATGATTTTATAGATACAACTATTTATATACAAGCACTATCATCTGATGCTAGAATCAGTATACCAATCAGGATAGTTAGATATGCCGGCACGTAATAAAATAAATTCTTATTGTCGAACAAAAAAAATACACACTATTTATGTAAGAGAGGAAAATAAATGGCTTTTATAGACGCTTCAGGCGACATTATTTTAGATGCAGTATTAACTGATTTGGGCCGTAGAAAAATGGCCAACGGAAACTTTAGAATTACTAAGTTTGCTTTAGGTGATGATGAAATTAATTATAGCCAATACGACGTTGATCATCCATCTGGTTCAGCATACAGTGATCTAGAAATACTTCAAACTCCTGTTTTTGAAGCTGTCACTGCGCAAAATTCATCAATTAATTATGGCTTGTTATCAATGACAAGAACTGATATTCTATACATGCCAACAATTAAAGTTAATAAAAACTTTGATGCCGCAGTGCAGCCAAGTGGAACCATTTATTATGTTCCAGTAAACGGCGAAACGGCTAAAAGAGTAAAAACAGCAACAGCGCTCGGAGTAAATGGCGAAAGAATAATTCCATCATTGGCGGGAATGTCAGACAAGAGATTGTATCTTGAATCAGGTATTGATACCACTGATGAAGAAGCAGATTCTGTAGCAAGACAAAGCTTGATTACTTCTGTTGGTATGTTGGATAAAACGTTCCAAGTATCTGTTGATTCAAGATTTGTTTCCAGCGTGAGACAACTAGACGGTAAACAAATGTTTACAGGTGGCGAAAACTCTGATTCGGTTCAAATACCCACCAACATGGTGCCAGCAGGTGCACCGACACCAACACAAAACTTAACTAACTATACCACTTATAACATAAGAGGTGTTGACAATTTACTGTTTGCCCCAACAGCCGGCACGAGAGATGATCCTTCTGCTTTAGCTGGCCCACGTGGCACTGCATTAGCACTGACATTTAGTTTACGATCTGAATTGAGAAAAACTAGTGCGAATGCAACACCAGTAGCCTTTACAAAATTTGGCAAAACAGACCAAACTCTTTTCCCCGGGAGTTCTGATAGGTTTGATTATATTGATTTTACTTGCTATATTATGGGGCTAAGTTCGACCGCCACCGCACAGGTGCCGATAAGAATTCTAAGATATACAGGAAGCTAATGGAGACAAATAATGCCAGTTCAAAACTTTGAAAATTTAGACACAAACACCGATGTAACTACCACAAGAACCTTGTTGCACGAAGTGATCCCATTAACAGGGACTATCATATCAGGTGCTTATAGCGACAACAACATTAAAAACTATCCACACGGCATGTATCAGTCTGTGTTTGATTATCCTTACTTAAGTTCATCCGCAAACCATATCTTTGATTTGACAGTTGGCTACGATGAAACAAGTACGCTGTCAGCATCAGTTGGCTCGCCCGTTGCACAATCCAAAAAAATAAATCTATACAACCAGTATTCACAGGTCCTGTTAGGATACACTGGTTCGACTACAGATGGCGTTCGCAAATTTGAAAACGATCTAACACTTGATGGTGTTGGAACAATGACAAACTGCTTTTTTATTAATTTTTCGAGATTGTTGGTTAAAGATCAAATTAAGAAAGGCTCTTTTTCAATTACTCTCGGTAGAGGTGATTATGATGCGGCTTTCACTACGACTTACACCTACGAAGATATATCAGCTTCTGCTACCACTGAAACAGCTAACACAATTGGTGGCGACTATGGTTTGTTATATAGACAAGGAGCCAACAACATTGTTCAGGGAGTAGTATTTTACCAAGCTGGTATTGTGGTGCTGTCTTCTTCAGCATTTGGCTCCATTCCCCAGTTTCATCCTAATGGTGGAGGTGGTTGGTGGACTGTCCACAATACAATGACATCTGCATCAATTAGTGGTGCTTGCGATTCAGTTAGACGCAGAATTGAAAATGTTTCCTTTAATAACACAACTGAGATTAATTCGAAAATTTATTTCTGCAGAGTGCCACACAATAAATACAATTATAGCTCTAATCCAACATATACTTCTGGTAGCAAGATTAGAGTTAAAGAGGTTGCTTCTGACGCACCTAGAGCATATATTACGACTGTGGGGCTTTATAATTCACAAAACGAACTTTTAGCAACTGCCAAATTATCTGAGCCGCTGATGAAAGATCCAAGCAACGAATTGATTCTACGAGTTAGATTGGACTACTAATCGTCTTTCAAGTAGGAGACTACTTACTATAAAGAGGAATATAGCATGTCTTTTAGAAAATTCACCGATAACGATGTGTTTCGCAATACTATGCGCGCATATCCAAAGGTGAATTTTTTTGTTTTTGATGGAAGAACATATTACAACTCAACCCCCAACCAGAAAGGCACTAGAAATGCAACAGTAAAGAATGCTCCCGTAGGTTCTATAAGTTTGTATGAGTTTAACATTGATCGCCCTTATATGCCGTTAGGGTCAACCGGGGAGCCAGATGGAACAACAGTGCCTCTAGTTTCTGGCACAGTTCGAGATTATGGCCGTATTGCACCCTGGATTTCAAAAGATAGTGCTCGTTCGAGTTTTAAAACTGTGGGTGCTAATGCGGTTGGCAAAACGGCCTATAATAGTGAGTTTCAATATGGAGATATTTTACAAGGACAATATCCATTAACAGCCTCAATAACCAGAGAGTTCATAACTGGTTCCCGCTCTTCCTTGATGGCGGACGGATATCCAGTTAATAAAGAACAAAAACACTACGTAGCATTAAGAAACAGACTAGACTTTTATGCTGTCAGAAGTTTACATTACAAAGTTAGTTCTCCATATGGCAACAAGGACGAGCAAAATTTAAATATATTGTCAATTCCATCAATTTTCTATGGCACAAAAATAAAGCCAGGAAGCTTGTCTTTGAAATGGAATTACTCAGGATCATTGATAGCAGAATTAAAAGATCTAAGAGAAAACGGAGAACTAATACAAGTCTCAGGCACTATCTCAAGTAACGACGGTAAGGTAGCTGGGGTTGTTATGTATGACGAGGGTATTATTTTGCTAACCGGCTCATGGCAACTTTCAACAGCAACACTATACTTGAGAGATGGTTCAACGGCCGTGAACCCATCGTGGTTATATTATGGTGTTGGTGCGGGAGATGGTTTAAACAAAGGTAATTTGGGGGCAAATTATGTTTCTGCATCATATAATCTTGACTTTAAAGGTCATACAGAAACACAAGTAGTGACAATGTTTGCACATGCTATGCGTGGCCAAGTAAACTATTCTAATAATCCAACATTTTTGGAGCATGGTCAAACCCACACTGAGTTTACTTCTTCGCACGTTTATGAAGAGCGCGCTGACATAAGAATCAAAAACATTGTAAGCTCAAGTTATTCTGACTATAATGCGCCTTTCAAAAGAAATGTATATGTTTCCAGAATAGCAATTTATGATAAAAGTAAAAACCTGATGGGTGTCGCAACTATATCAAACCCTATATTAAAAGAAGAAGGGCAAGATTATTCGTTTAAATTAAAGCTGGACATATAGTATAATAGTAAACATGATTTTAGGAATTGATATAAGTACCAGCATAACAGGGTTTGCCATTGTTGCAGACAATCAACTTGTTTTTTATGACTCAATTGATTTGAGAAAATATAAAAACATCTTTGACAAAACAATAGCAATGAAAGAAAAACTGCTCGATATCTACGAGATGTATCAGTGTAATAATGATGATGTTGCTGCAGGATATGGTGCATCTGAGTATCCCATTGAACACATTTATATTGAGCAGTCCCTACATATGTTCATGGGCGGAAAATCTTCTGCAAAAACACTTTCTACACTTACTAGATTTAATGGTATTGTTTCTTGGCTTGTGTTTGAGTTGTTTGAAATTAGACCAGAATTTATTGGGGCAACGTCGGCCCGCAAACAAGCAGGAATAAAAGTTCCAAGAGGACAAAAAGCAAAACAAGTAGTATTACAATATTTACTTGACAACGAGCCGGCATTTAAGATAGAATACACAAAACACGGTAACCCCAAACCAGAATCATATGACAGGGCTGATGCCATAGTGATAGCTAAGGCCGGCTATGCATTGGAACAAAAAACTTAAAAAATACTTGACACCCTATTTAGATGGTGTTAATATACACAAGATGATCTTTCATCAACCTAGGAGATAAAATGAAAGTAACAAGCGGACAAAATGTTAGTGTCCATTATAAAGGAACCCTGTCTGACGGGACAGAGTTCGATAACTCCCGCACACGCGGACAAACCTTAGACTTCCAACTTGGAAGTGGCCAGTTGCTTCCAGCGTTCAACGATGCTGTTGTTGGAATGACAATTGGTGAGACTAAGACAATTACCTTATCACCCGAAGAGGCATATGGTGAGCCACAACAAGAAGCAATTCAGAATGTTCCCAGAACAGCATTTGATGATGATTTTGAGTTTGTTGTAGGTGGCACCGTGCAAGGAACAGGTCCTGCTGGACAATTCATTGCAAAAGTGCAGTCGGTTGATGACGACAGTGTTGTATTAGACCTCAATCACCCACTCGCTGGAAAAGAATTAACTTTTGAAGTAGAGTTGGTTGACGCCCAAGAAAATTCAGCTGAAACTGAGTAATTCTAGTTATTAACAAATTAGCGATCATCATATGCATGGTGATCGTTTTTTTGTTGACAAATAACAATAACATATGGTAATATGCTTATGAGGGCCCATGAACAAAAAAGAAGCAAAGAAAATATTACATGAAGCGCTTGGAAACTATTCAGACAAAGGCAATGAGTTACTTTTTCGCTGCCCTTCGTGCAATCACCACAAGCGTAAGTTCTCTGTTAATCTCGATAAGAATGTTTATAAGTGTTGGATTTGCGATTATCGCGGTCGTAATATTAGGCGCATTGTTAGACGTTTTGGTTCGTATACACAACTACAGAAATGGGACCAAATTACAAACAGGTCAGATCTTGAAAGGTTTGCTGATTTATTTATGGAACCAGAGTGTGGAGAAAGTAATCAGAAACTCGAACTCCCAAAAGAATTCATAAGTCTGTGTTCTAATAAAATTCCCGCTACTGGATTATATGCTTTAAAATATTTGCAAAACAGGGGAGTTACTAAAAACGACATTTTAAAATGGAAAGTCGGATACTGTTTTGGTGGCGAATACCGAAACAGAATTATAATCCCATCATTTGACAATGAAGGGGATATAAACTACTTTATCGCTAGATCGTATACAGAAGATTCTTATAAATATAAAAATCCAAAAGCATCTAAAGATATCACTTTTAACGAACTATATATCGACTGGAATAAAGACCTTGTTATGGTCGAAGGAGTTTTTGATGCACTGGTCGCAGGAAATGCTGTTCCTATATTGGGTTCAACCTTACGGAAGGGGTCCAAATTATTACGAGAGATTGTACGGAACGACACCCCAATCTACATCGCACTCGATCCCGACGCAGCAAAAAAAGAAAGAAAGGTTATTAAAACGCTTTTGGAATACGATGTTGAGCTTTATAAAATAGACGTTTCTGGCTACGAAGATGTTGGTTCAATGCCAAAAGTTGTTTTTGAAGAGCGCAAAAACAACGCTACCTTTATTGAGGGCGATAACTATTTATTGCTAGATATGTTGTCGGCGGTATAAAATGCCTTATTATAAACGAAGCGAAAAATGTAAAAATGCATCTGGTAAATCTGGGAGTTTTGTAACTATTAAAAAAGATGGAGGCAAACGCCAGTGCTGGAAAAACAAAGCAGCATTTGAAAAAGCTCAAGCTGCTAGACACGCAAAAGGAGTTGCAGAAATTATGAATTTTACCGAAGAAAAGTTGTTGCAAATTATTTTGGAAGAAATTCAGAACCTTAAAGAAGTGGGTAATTATTCAGCTGCAGCCGGCACCAGCATAAGAGCTGCACAATTGTCAGGCAACCGTGACACTCCTAAAAACTTCTTCCCGCTAAAACCTCACAGAAGCGAAACAGTTCCTTTGGATGATAAAATTATTAAAGCAATATTATCTTCTACAACAAATAAAAAATTAAATGAAGACATTCAGCAGCGCGTGCGTGACTTAGTGAATAAATTGGGAGGCGATGCGGCCGCCATTAAGAGAGTTGCCCAGCGTCTTGCTTTACCAGTAGCACTTGTAGCTTCGACGGTTGCTGGTGGACTAACGGGCGCTTATTTAGCAGGCAGCGATAGTGTTGATACTGGTGAAGAAATTGAGTTGCAAGTTCAAGATGCTGAAGAAGAGGATGTTTTTAGAGTAAAAGACATAGCAGGCACATATTATGATCAAGAACAGTTTTCTGGAATGACGAATCAACAAAAGATAGATGACGCATGGTCAAAATATGATATATCTATGGAAGCTCTCGACAAAGCTCCGGTATCAAGCACCGTATGGATTTACAAATATAAGATGATTCCAGTTGATCAGATTAGTCCCGATACTCCACTACCATTAATGGGCACTACAGCCGGCAGATACTATAAGTTTTTAAGAGATAGAGCAGAAGCTAATCCAATGGTTGAACTGCCATTACTCAAAAATCAAGTGTATGGTGATGTAGGAAAATGGGCTGGTGGTATCGGAGGCAAAGGTAACTTTAAAAAAGCGGCCGATGGATCACAAATCTTGCCGCCAGATTGGACAGTTGCATATACAGTATATGCTGATTTGATGGAAGAAAAAACACGAGATTTGCTAAACTATCATATTGACAATCCTGAAGAACGCGAGTTCCTTTATGAATCGCTCGGCGTTAATAGCGAAGAAGAGTTTAATAAATTTATTAAAGATACCATGTTTAAAATTGGGCGCCCGCTAGAAAGACGTTAAAAAACACTTGACAAGCATATGTGGCAATGCTATAGTTGTAATATGGAGGCAATGATGAAGTTCATCAAAACAATTATTTTCGGATTTACACTCGGATTTATTTCTTACCTTTCGTTGTCAGGAAACAACGGAGTGAATCTCAATGACGACTTGCTAAGCGACAAGCAACTTGACGCATTGATGAGTATTGAAATCCCACAAGATTAATAGGAGAACATGTGATTAAAATTGCACACGTATCGGATATCCATATCCGAAAATTACGTTATCATAAAGAATACACTGCGGTGTTTAACGAGCTTTACGAAAAGCTACGAGAAGAAAAACCAGACATCATTGTAAACACTGGCGACACGTTCCACACTAAGTTGGACATGTCACCAGAAGCAATCAAAATGATGAGTGACTTGTTTGTCGGCCTTGCTGACATTGCGCCATATCATATGATACTTGGTAATCATGATATGAACCTTAAAAATAGTGGTCGTTTGGATGCTATCTCGCCAATCGTAGACTATCTCGATCACCCTAATATACATTTTCATAAATATGCATCAGTGGTGGAGGTAGCAGATGGTATTGATTTGCATGTTTTATCTATTGTGGATCCAGAAAACTGGCAAAAGGATTTGCCAGAAGATCGTGTTAACATTGCCTTATATCATGGCTCTGTTGTTGGCTCAGTCACAGATAGTGGCTGGATGATGACACACGGTGATATTTCTCTTGACGAACTTGAGAAGTATGATTATGCCATGCTTGGTGATATTCATAAGACAAATCAAAAGGTAGATAAAGAAGGCAGAGCCAGATATCCTGGCTCTCTTGTTCAACAAAACCACGGAGAGTCAAATGACAAGGGCTACTTGATGTGGGAAATTCAAGATAAAAATAAATGGAGCACTAGACATGTCGGCCTTACAAACCCCAAGCCATTCATCACAATCGAACTCACACAAAAGGGACGAATGCCACGAAATATTTCCATTCCGTCTGGTGCTCGCCTTCGGCTCGTTAGTAATAATAATCTTCCGCTTGATGTGATGAAGCGTGCGGTTGATATCGCAAAGCATCGCTTTAAACCAGAGACTATATCATTTCTTAACAGAGCATCAGGTGAACGTGGCTCGGTGGATGCGTTAACTGATGGTTTACGCACTGAAAACTTGCGAGACATTGATGTGCAAGAAGAACTTATTGATGAGTATCTTGTTGCATATGAGGTTGAAGACAAAACACTTGAAAAGGTCTATGAACTTAATAAAAAGTATAATAAGTTTGTAGAGGATAACGAAGATGTATCAAGAAATATTAATTGGAAGCTTGTTGATTTTGA
>CEUJ01044063.1_pt1 | contig 40301 bp, 36 predicted proteins | sample 361531 | NCBI WGS metagenome assembly CEUJ01 (sample SAMEA2622842, study PRJEB7988) | marine metagenome | biome: marine biome (ENVO:00000447); feature: marine epipelagic mixed layer (ENVO:xxxxxxxxx); material: "saline water (ENVO:00002010), including plankton (ENVO:xxxxxxxx)" | depth 140 m | reverse complement strand
AAAAAAAAAAATTTTTAATCATATTATTGATTATTCAGAAAAAAAAAAAAAATTCTTAGGAATTTGTTTGGGAATGCAATTACTTTCATCGTATTCAAATGAAATAAAAAAAACAAATGGAATTAATCAAATTCCAGGAAAAATTGTCAAAATAAAAAATGAGAATTTTAATATTGGATGGAAAAAAATTAAGGTAGAAAATGATTCGTTCTTAAGTCGTTTTAATAATAAGTACTTTTATTTTCAGCATCAATATAAGTATGAAGGTTCAAAAAGATTTATAATTTCCACAACTCATGATCATGAAAAAATTCCATCCATTATTATAAAAAATAATATTATTGGTGTTCAATTTCATCCAGAGAAAAGCCAAGAAAATGGTTTGAATTTTTTGAAATTTATTACAGAGAATTTTTAATGAAAAAAAAAAGAATAATTGGAGTGATAACAATTAAAGATAATATTGCTGTACAATCTTTTAGTTATAAAAAATATTTACCATTAGGAAATCCGGAAAAATTAGCGAAAAATTTAAATGATTGGGGGGCAGATGAAATATTAATTAATGTAATCGATAGTACTAAAAATTTAAGCAAACCCGATTATAAAATTTTAGAAAAAATCGCATCTTCTGAAATTTCTACACCAATAATTTTTGGAGGTGGTATTCAAAAATTAGATCATGCAATTAGAATTATTAATTCTGGAGCGGATAGGATTTTATGTGACAGCCTTTTTGTAAAAAATAGTGATGAAATAAAAAAAATATCTCATGCATTGGGATCTCAGGCAGTGATTTTATCTTTACCAATTATCTTAAAAAAAGAAATTATGAGATATGATTACCTGTCAAAAAAAACAAATAAACTTAATTCAAATTTTTTTGAATTATTTAAAAAAAATTATATTTCAGAATTATTAATCACTGATGTTGAAAATGAAGGAACATTAGATGGCTTTAACTTAAATATTTTAAAAAAGATTAAATTTGATGATATTAATACAATTCTATTTGGTGGACTTTATAGTGTAAAAAAGCTGGAAAAAATTTTCAAAAAAAAAAATGTAAATGCAATTGCGATTGGAAATGCTCTTAATTATAAAGAAAATTCGATACATTTATTGAAATCCAGTTCTTTGAGTAAATACTTTAGAGAAGATTACTAAATTATTAAAAAATGAAATCAAATATTAAAATCTGCAAAAAGTGTTTATACCCCTCAACACATCCTTTTGGAATAACTTTTGATCAAAATGGTGTTTGTTCTGGTTGTATTGTTCATGAAGAAAAAAATACTCTTGACTGGAAATTCAGACTAGAAAAATTGAAAAAAATTTTAAAGAGATATAGATCTAAAGGAAAAAATTATGATTGTATAATCCCTATATCGGGGGGGTCGGATAGTTATTTTATAGTACATGTTGTTAAGAATATTTTAAAATTGTCTCCTTTATTGGTATGTCATAATAAATATTTTAATACTCAAATTGGAATTAATAATTTAGCAAATTTAAGAATAAAATTTGATTGTGATATTTTATTTCAAAATATTAACTTAAATATTACAAAAAAAATTACAAAATATACTTTAATGGAGTTTGGAAATATTTACTGGCCAATTATTGCAGCCCAAAAATCATTTCCAGTTAAAGTAGCCTTAAAATATAAAATCCCCCTCATAATTTGGGGGGCTCATCAGGGTATAGAACAAACTGGCATGTTTTCACATATGCACGAAATTGAAATGACAAAAAGATATAGAGAAGATCATGATTTGTTTGGAGTGAATGAAAACAATTTAATTTCTCTTGATAATGATTTTAAAAATGATGATCTTGAGCAATTTAGATATCCAAGTTTTGAGGATATTAAGTCGTTAGGCGTAAGAGGTATTTATCTTGGTAATTATATTCGTTGGGACAGTGTTAGCCAACATAAATTAATGATTAAGACATATGGTTATAAATCAACTAGTTTAAGTAGAACATTTGATACTTATGATCATATAGATTGTTTTAATTATATGAATTTACATGATCATTTGAAAATTCTAAAACACGGTTACTCTAAAGTTTTAGATCATGCATGCAGAGAGATAAGATATAAAAGAATAACAAGAGAACAGGCTCTAGTCCTTGTTGAAAAATATCAATTTAACAGGGTTGAAAATTTAGGTTTATTCTGTGAATGGCTTAGTATAAATTTAAAATCCTTGAATTTCGTTGTAAACAGATTCAGAAATAAATTGTTCTGGAATGAAATAGATATAGATAAATGGAAATTTAATGGAATAAGTTATTTATTAAAAAGAGATAAACTTAAAAAAAGTTCTATTAGATCTATATCAAAAAATTTTATAAAAAATTATGCTCAAAACAAATGTGGCAATAAATATATCTATTTTGGGAAAGGTTTTGAAGAATAACGAAATCAAAGTTCAAATAATATTATGATAAATAGTGATAAGAACGCTGCATATACGAAAATATTGAGCTTATTTCCAAAAAAGTTTAAAAAAAAATCTTTAATCTTTATATTTTTATCAATTTTTGCATCTTTTTTAGAGACCCTAAGTATTGGACTTATTTTTCCTTTGATAGATGTTTTAATTAAGGGAGATTTTTCAAAAAATTATTTTGGAATTGATTTTGATAACTTTTTTTCATTTTTTGAGGGTAATTCAGTTACTATAAACTTAATATTATTTATTTTATTTTTTTACTTATTTAAATGTGTTTTTTTAATTTTTTTTAATTATTGGCAATTAAAATTTTCACAAAGTATATACAAATATTTGAGTTTAAAGTTATTAAAAAAATATTTAAATAATTCTATATCTTTTTATCATAAAAATAATTCTTCAGTGTTAATAAGAAATGTTATGTTTGAAACGAAGAACTATGGGACTAGTATTAGTATAATATTTAAATTGATTATAGAAATATTTATAATTTTGTTGGTTTTTGGACTGGTAATTTATTTAGAACCCAAAATAAGTTTATCAATTATTTTAATTTTAGGTTTTTTTGTACTCTTTTTTTATTTTTTAACATCAAAAAGAATATATTTCTTTGGAAATGAAAAAATCCTAAATGTTGAAAAAGCTATTAAAATTGTAAGTGAGACTTTTGGTGGAATTCGAGATATAAAATTAAAAGCATCTGAAAACTATTTTTTTGAATTATTTAAGAATTTTTTAGGCAGATTTGTTAAAGTTTCAAATTATCAGCAGGCTATCACTGATGCCCCAAAAATATTATTTGAATTTTTATTAGTTGCAACATTTTTAATTTCATTAGTTTTATACTTAAGAACTAATAGTGATATAACTGAATTTTTGTCTATAATAGGTTTATACATAGTTGCATCATTAAGACTAGTACCTGCTGTCATGAGAATTTTGAATATGCTCCAAACAATTAGAGGATTGGAACCATCTATAAATATGTTGAATAATGAACTTAATTATGAAGATGAAATATCAAGTTCTAAAATTTTATCAAATAATGAAGAAGTAAATTTTAAGAGTAAGATAGAATTTGATAATTTAACTTTTTCTTATAATTTAAAAAATGTTATTTTTGAAAATTTTTCTGAGATTATAAAAAAAAATGAAATAACAGGAATATCAGGAAAAAGCGGCGCTGGAAAATCAACACTTGTAGATTTATTAACTGGATTACTTAGACCGACTAAAGGAAAAATTATAATTGATAATAAATTTGAACTTGGGAACAGCTCAATTAAATCTTGGCAAAAAAGGATTGGATATGTGTCTCAAAGTGTTTTTTTACTTGATGCAACGATAAGAGAAAATATAGCATTCGGTGTTGACAAAAATAAAATCAATGAAAATAAAATAATAGATGCTTTAAATGATGCAGAAATTTATAATTTTGTTTTAAATTTAGATAATAAATTAGACACAGTTGTAGGTGAAAGAGGTGTAAAATTATCAGGTGGACAGATCCAAAGAATTGGTATTGCTAGAGAATTGTATAGAAATCCGGAACTAATTATATTTGATGAGTCGACCAGTGCTTTAGATGAAAAAACTGAAAATCAAATTATTGAATGTATTAAAAAATTAAAAGGGAAGATAACAACAGTTATAATATCCCATAGGGATAATATGCTAAAAATTTGTGATAAAATAATAAGGATTTAATCTAAAATTTAGTTTAATTTAAGATAATAATGTTTAAAAAGATCCAATGAGTAATAGTGATAAAAATAAATGGTCTGCTTCTCTCGATAAGAGAAGAGAAATGACATTTAAAGTTGAAAAGGCAGTATTTTCTGATGTACCACCTTTTCCAAGAGAAATAACTTTAGACATAAATAATAGATGCAATCATAAATGTTTTTTTTGTGCAAATCCTAAAATTAAAAATTATGATAAATTAGATTTAGATATTGCTTTTGACTTGATGAAACAGGGAATTCAAAATGGATGTACAGATTTAGCTTTGCAAGCATTGGGAGAACCATTTATGGATAAAAGATTGGCAGAATTCGTTAAAGAGGGAAAAAGACTTGGCTATGAATACGTTTATATTAATTCAAATGGAGCATTAGCTACTCCTAAAAGAGCTAAACCAGTGATAGATGCCGGTTGCGATAGTATAAAGTTTTCAATTAATGCTAATAATCGAGAAGATTTTAAAAATGTGCATGGTTATGACGATTTTGAAAAAGTTTTAGAAAATTTAAAATGGATTTATGAATACAGGAATGAACATAAAATTAAAATGGGTGTTTATGTTAGTGCTGTAAACAATTCTAAATCTAAAGTTGATTATGAAAATATTAATAAATTTATAAAGCCATATTGTGATAATTTTTCTTTAAGAGATGTAAGTAATCAAGGTGGGAGCATGATGGAACTTAACAATTCAGAAAATATTAAAGAGGGAAATATTTTGGGAAGTCTAAAAAAGGATGAATTTACTACAAGGTGTGTTTACCCTTTTAATCGTATTGTTGTAAATCCTCATGGGTTTGTGGTTGCTTGTACAGCAGATTTTCACGATAAATTATCGATTGGTGATGTAAGAAAAAATACTCTTAAAGAAATATGGGAGGGAGAAACTTTTAAATTTTTTAGAAAAAAACATTTAGAAGATGAATATAATGGCCTATTCTGTAACAAATGCCTAAATAATGTTAATTGCGACACTAAACAGTTAAGAGAGCTTTTTAAAGAAGAATATAAAGAACTAAAAACTAATTAAATCTTTAATGTTTAAAAAGCATATATTGTCCTTAAAACGTTATCAAACGTCTGAAAATAGGGATGTTCTTAATGGAATAATCCTTGATAGAAATGAAAGAGCCGATCATTATGATAAGAAAGAGTTTAACAGTGTATTAAATAAGATTCCAAGGTTTTCATTGAATGCTACACCAGATATATCTCTTTTATATAAAAAAATAGCAAAATTCCATAATTTAAAAACAAACAATATTTATATCACACAAGGAATTACTGAATGTATGTCTCATATAATTTTTTCGTTAATGAAAAAAAATGATGAACTAATTATAATGAAACCAACATATCCAATGTATAATGTTTTGTGTAAGTTGCATAATGTTAAATTTAAAGAATGGAAATTTAATAAGAATCTTAAATTGTCAATCAAAGATCTAAAAAAAATTATAAACAATAAAACAAAGGTTATTTTTTTAGTAAATCCAAATTTACCAATTGAGAATGAAATTAGTGAAAATGATAAAAAAGAAATCTTAAAAATCTGTAGAAAAAAGGGTATTATTCTTGTTTACGACGAAGCTTACTTTCATTTCGGAGCAAAATCAGAAATAAAAAAAGTAGAAAACAATAATAATTTAATCGTCATGAGAACATTTTCAAAAGCTTGGGGACTATCAGGTATAAGGCTTGGATATATGGTTGCTAACAAAAAACTGTGTGATTATGTGTCTAAGTGTAGATCTCTTGTAGAGACAAACTCACTCACTTATCAAGTAGCTCTTTGGGCTATTGAAAATAAAATTTATAAAACAAATGTTAAAAATATAAAAAGTGGATCGCTCTATTTAAGAAAAAAACTGAAAAAAAGCCATGATGAGTTTTATGGAGGGAAATATACAAACGCAATATTAATAAGACTTCAAAACTTTCAAGCTACTCAAAATCTTAAAAATTTTTTAGCAAAAAGAAAAATATATATAAGAAATAATTTTCCAGATCCTATCTCAAATTGTATAAGAGTGAGCTTAGCTTCTGTCAAAAAATTATCAAAATTTTATAATGAATATATTAAATGGAAAAAAAGCTATATAAAGAGCAATTAATTATTCTCGATTATATAAAATTTTATACAAAAAAATTATTTAAGAAAAAGATACAAGTTGACTCAATTCCATATTCAGATTTTGTTACTTGGGCTAATTGTATAGGGAAACAAAAAATAAAGATTTTTCAAAAAAAAAATCTTTTAAGTATTGAATATATTAAAATTCTAATAATAGAATTATTGAGCATTGGGAAAAATAATGAATTTTGTATCCAAGGCCCTATATTAAAAAAAAAAAACAAATTCAATATTATTTATTCTTATTGTAAGAGAAATGATTTTAAGAAAAATATATTTCATGACTCATATTTTAATGTAAAGTCTAATGAGGTAAAAAATACTTTGTGGTTTTTAATATCTCTAGATAATTATCTTCCACCTAGAAAAAGTAAAAATATTTTTATAGTTTATAAAAAATCAAAAAAATTTAAGATATTTAATTTAATAAAAATTACTTTTCAAATATTAAGAAAGAAAAAATCTTTTTATTATTTAAACAATACTTATAGTCTATCAGAAATTTATTCATCTTTTTTTTATAAAACTTTTAAAAATTTTAAATTTAGATTATTTATTCCATTTGAAAATAGACCAAATCAAAATGCTATAATTAATAAAACTAAATTAATTTCAAAAAAAAATTTAATTTTTGGTTTTTATCATCGGTTACCTGAACCTTTACAAACTGAAATGTTATACAAAAATAATAATATAGATGATTTATTTGTAAATTCAAAAATTCAAAAAGAGGTTTTTACAAAATATTTTAGTTGGCCTAAAAATAAAATAAAAACGATTTACAGCTTTAGATATAACAATATTAAATTGAGAAAAAATGTTATTTATTTACCTTATGAAATTGATGATATTGAATTTTACTTAGATAGTCTTAATTATCTTAATAAAAATCATATAAAATTATCCAAACAATTTTCTGTAAGTGTGCATCCCTTAAAGGATAAAAACAATGTTCATATTAAATTGAAAAATATGATTCAAAAGAAGTTTGATAAATTAATTTCTTACAATAAAAATTATATTTCAATAATATTAGGTGAGGCTGGAAGCGTTGCATCAGAGTGCTTGGAAACGTATGGTCAAGTTTATCACGTCACTAGAGAAAATTTTAATATATTTTCACCTAATATTTGGAGAAATGTAATTACTATTAAGTTAAGAGATGGAATTTATTTATACAGAAAAAAAAGTTCAATTAATATGGTTAATATTAGTAGTAAAAAAAATTCTTTTAAAAATTTTTTAAAAAATTTTTCTGTTAAAAATAAAACAATATTATAAGTATATTACTAAAATGCTTCTTAAATATAAAGTAAACAACAAAAATCATAATATAATTTTTTGTCCTGATAGAGAGCCTTTAAAGATCAAAAAGAAAATCAGATCTTATACTCAAATAGCCAAAGATTTAAAAAAAAATTATAATGATAAAAAGATTGTATTAATTTTTGATAAAAGAATAAATAAAAAAATTATGAATTATCTTATTCATGATTTAAGAATTTCATTTAAGGATATAAAAATAATTAGTTTCCAAGGTAGTAAAAAAAATAAAAATATTAAGCAATTATTGAGAATAATAGATTTTCTTATAAAAAAAAAATTTACAAAAAAATCTGTTCTCATATCTTGTGGTGGTGGTGTGATTGGCGATATTTGCGGCTTAGCTACCAGCCTATACTTGCGTGGCATGACTCATTATCATATACCCACTACCATGACCGCTATAGTTGATAGTTGTATTGGAGGCAAAACTGGAATTAATTATAAAGGCATAATTAATTCTATAGGTAACTATTATCATGCTGATAGAGTTTATATTTCTAAAAATATTATAAAATATATACCTTATAGAGAATATATATCAGGTATACCAGAGATTTTAAAATGTGGATTAATTAATAATAAAAAAATAATCGATTTATTAAAAAATAAAAAAAAATTTTTAACTCGAGATTTTGAGTTTATTTCAAAACTTATTCACTTGACACTCGAAACAAAAATTAAATTTTTCAAAAAAGATGTTGAAGAAAGGAAAGAAAGATTAAAATTAAATTTTGGTCATACCTATGCTCATGCTATCGAGATGGCATTAGAAAGTAAAAATTTTGAGTTAATAAGACACGGTGAAGCTGTTGCAATAGGGTTATTATGTGAAATTTATTATGGCAATGGAATTGATAAACACTTTAAAATTGTAAGAGAAATTCTAAAAATTTATAAAATTCCACATAATTTGAATTTTTATAAAAAAAAAATATCTGTAAATTTGTTAAAAAGAAAAATATTTAAAAATATTTTTTTAGATAAAAAAAGAATTGGTAAATACCCCAGATATATTGAGCTTTCAAATATTGGAAATTCAAAAATCTCTGATATGAAAAATTATGATAAAATTAATGAAACAATTAGAAGGGTAATTTTTGAAAAAAAATAATGTTAAAAAATAAAAATATATTCATAACCGGAGTGGGAAAGGGGATAGGAGAAGAGACTCTTAAAGCGTGTATAAAAAATGGAGCATTTGTCTATGGTATTACAAGATCTGAAAAAGATATTAAAAAATTAAATAAGTTAAAGAATGTTAAAATCTATTTGGGTGATGTGCGAAATATCAATTTAATTAAAAGAATTTTTAGAGATTCAATTAAAAACAAAAAAAAGATAAATGGAATTATTAATAATGCTGGAATGAGATTTCGTAAGCCATATTTAAAAATATCTAAGAAAAACTTACAACAAGTGTTTGATAATAATTTTTTCTCAATATTTTTTATAATTCAAGAATTTCTTAAAGTAATTGGCTTAAAAGACAATGAAAGTTGTTCTGTTGTTAATATCGGTTCAATAGTAGGAAAAATAGGTTTTTCAGAACTGTCTGCTTATGCTTCAACAAAATCGGCTATAACGGGTTTGACAAAATCGTTATCATCTGAGTTTTCAGGCAATAATATCAGATTTAATGTTGTGAATCCTGGATTTGTAAAAACTTCATATTTTAGAAAATTTACTAAAAAGAAAAAATTATTTAATTGGACGCTTTCAAGAATACCTAACAAAAAATGGGGTGAGCCGGATGATATTTCAGAATTTTTAGTATTTTTAATGTCTGACAAGTCTAAATATTTTAATGGTGAAGATATTAATATCGATGGTGGTTGGCTTAGCTCATGAAAAAAAAAAAAGTTTTAGGCCTTATCCCTTCGAGATTAGGTTCTAAAAGATTACCACAGAAAGGATTATTACTTATAAACGATTTACCATTAGTTGTGCATACATACAGAAGATCTAAATTATCAAAGATGTTAGATGATGTTATTATTTGTTGTGATGATATGAAAACAATAAATATTGCAAAAAAATTTAATGCAAAAGCGATTTTAACCTCAAAAAAACATAAAAATGGAACTGAGAGAATACATGAAGGTTATAAAAAATTAAAAAAAAAATATGATTTAATTGTAGATATACAAGGTGATGAACCCTTGATAAGTCCAAAACATATTGATGAAGTTGTTAAATATCATTTAAAGAATTTGAAATCTGAGATTATCTTACCAACATTAAAAATTAATCCACTTGTAAATCAAAATTTAATTAAAGTGATAACAGATTTAGATAATAATGTTTTATATTTATCAAGAGCTCAAATTCCATTTGAATTTAAAAATATTAATAAAGATATAAAAAAGCACCTTTCGATTATATCATTTACACCAAACGCGCTTAAAAAATTTGCTTCACATAATCAAACAGCTTTAGAAAAAATCGAAGATATCGAACTTTTGAGAGCTTTAGAAATTGGAATTAAGATTAAATCAATTAGTCTAAAAGGTGATAGTTTTTCTATCGACGTAAAAAGTGATTATTATAAAGCAAAAAAAAGAATGCTCACAGACAAATATTTTAAGATTTATAAAAACTAAAAATCATAAAATGAAAAGATTAAAAACAATATTTAAGAATAAAAAAATTTTAATTACTGGTTTTAATGGATTTAAAGGAACTTGGCTATCATTGTGTTTGCATTTATTAGGAGCAAAACTTTATGGTATATCATTAAGATCTAAAGAAAAAAATAATCATTTTAATTTATTAAATAAAAAAATTTTTATAAAAAAAAAATATTTTGACATTGGTAATTATTACCAAACGGTTAACTTTATTACTAATGTAAAACCTGACTTTGTATTTCATCTAGCAGCTCAATCATTGGTATTCAAATCTATTAAAGATCCAGTTTTTAACTGGAGAACTAATGTATTGGGTTTTTTAAATGTAATGATTGGATTAAACAAATTAAAAAAAAAATGTATTGCAGTTTTAATAACTAGTGACAAGTGCTATAAAAATTTGAATAAAGAGGTTTTATATAAAGAAAATGATATTTTAGGTGGAATAGATCCATATAGTGCCTCAAAAGCCTCATCAGAGATTTTATTTAAATCTTTCTACGAAACTTACTTAAAGAATATTAATAAGTTGCTTACTGTTTGTACAGCTCGAGCAGGTAACGTAATTGGTGGAGGAGATTGGTCTGAAAAAAGGTTAATCCCAGATATTATGAAGTGTTGGCTTTCAAATACTGTTATACCAATCAGAAATCCTAATGCCACAAGACCATGGCAGCATGTTTTAGAAGCTGTTATGGGATATCTAATATTAGCAAATGAGATGAAAAAGAATCCAAAACTTAATGGTGAAAGTTTCAATTTTAGTTCAAATAAAATTAAGAATGTATCTGTTTTGAAATTCTTGAAAAAAATTCAAATTAAAAATTTAAAAATCAGGTGGAAAATTCTAAAAAGTAAAAAATTTTTTGAATCTAAACTATTGCAATTAAATAATAAAAAAGCTAAAAAAATATTAAATTGGAGCTCAAGGCTAACCTTTGATGAAACTGTCACCCTAGTTGTTGAATGGTATAAACAATTTAAAAGTGATAAAAAAAAAATATTTAATATTTCAAAAAAACAAATAAATTTTTATTTTAGTAAAATTAAATAAATGAAAGTTGTTATTTTAGCAGGTGGTCTAGGCACAAGATTACCAGAATATACTCATTCAATACCTAAACCTATGGTAAAAATAAATAATAAACCAATAATTCATCATATTATGAATCATTACGCTAAATATAATTTTAAAAATTTTTATATTGCACTTGGTTATAAGGGAAAGGTAATTAAAAAATATTTTAAAAAACAAGTTAAAGATTGGAATGTAAATTTAATTGATACTGGAAAGTATACAATGACAGGTGGGAGATTAAAAAGGCTTAAAAAATATATCGGTAACGAGACTTTTTTAATGACATATGGAGATGGAATTTCAAATATTAATTTGAGCAAATTGGTTAAATTTCACAAAAAAAACAGAAATCTTGTTACATTATCGGCTGTAAGACCTCCAGCTCGATTTGGAGCAATAAAATTAAATGGAAATAAAGTAAAATTATTTAAGGAAAAATCAAAATTAGATGAGGGATGGATTAACGGTGGTTTCTTTGTAATTGAACCAAAATTTTTAGATTACATACAAAATGACAAAACATTTTTAGAGAAAGAGCCATTAGAAAAAGCGGCAAAAAATAATCAATTATTAGCCTATAAACATCACGATTTTTGGCAATGTATAGATACAAAAAGAGATAAAGATTATTTGGAAAAAGTTTTGAGAAAAAAAAAGGATCTTTGAAAAAAAAAATTTTAATCATTGGTGGTACTGGATTTTTAGGTCATAAGTTGGCTCAGAAATGTTTAAGAAATAATTTTCAAGTAATCAGTCTATCTAGAAAAAAACCTAAAAAGGAAAGATTCTTAAAAAATGTAAAGTATCTATATGCAGATATTTCAAATAATAAAAAATTAAAAAATACTTTAAATTTTTACCCTAACTATGTTGTAAATTTTGGGGGAGATGTAGATCATCATGGAAAAAATACTCTCAAAAGTCATTATAGTGGATGTAAAAATTTAGCAAATATTTTGAAAGAAAAAAAAATTACAAAATTCATTCAAATTGGAAGCAGTGTTGAATATGCTAATACTAAATCCCCCCATTTAGAGCGTAATGTAAATGTCAAAATTCATCAATTAAAATCTATATATGCTCAAGCAAAATTGAGTTCTACAAATTATTTAATAAATCTTTTTGAAAAAGAAAAGTTCCCTATAATTATATTCAGGCCGTATTTAATCTATGGTCCCGGGCAAGATATAAATAGATTAATACCTTTTGTGATAAAAAATTGTTTAGAAGATAAAAATTTTCCGTGCTCAAATGGAAAGCAATATAGAGATTTTACTTATATAGATGATGCTATTGATGTTATTTTTAAATCTTTAATAAGTAAAAGGGGCATAGGTGAAATTTTTAATTTATGTACCGGAAAACCTATTAGGGTAAAGGAAATAATTAGGTTTATAAAAAAAAAAATTAAGAAGGGCAATCCTAAATTTGGTTTAATACCACTAAGAAAAGATGAAGTGACGAAATTTTACGGAAATCCAAAAAAAATAAGAAGTTTTTTTAATTGGAAACATAAAATAAATATACAAAAGGGTCTAACACAAACAATAGCATTTTATGAAAATTATTTTAAAAAGAGAAGTAGATGAATTATTAAAAAAAGATTGGAAATTTTTAGAGGAAAATAACAATATTTTAATTTTCCAAAAATTATCATGGAACTTAAGTTGGTTAAAAGAAAATGATAGATATGAAGAGATTTCAATAATAATTGTTTATGAGGATGAAAAACCTATAATCATTTTTCCATTTTGTATAATTAAAAAATTTAATTTTAAAATTCTTAGGTGGGTAGGTTATGATATTTCTGATTACTTAGGACCTTTGGTAAACGCGGATTATAAAATTGAAAAAAAAATATTCGATAACATTTGGACAGAAATTTTAAAATTAATTAATAATGAATGTGATTTGATATTTTTAGATAAGCAAGTAAATGAGAGTTTTTTTTCTAATAATCCTATAATCAAAAATTTAAACTGTAAAAATTATCAACAAATCTATCGAACAGATTTAATGAAATGGCAAGAAATGAAAAAAAATAAAAAAAGATCTTTACAAAAATTTCGATGGTCAAAAAAGAAGTTATCAAATATTGGAAAGTTAAGATTTATAGAAAAAATTGATGATATTAACGAAAAAAAAAAACTAATAAAGAAAGTCATAGAGTGGAAAAAAGAAAAAAATATTAGATCAGCTTTTTTAAAGACTTTTTCCGAAAAATTTTATTTAAATATTTTAGATGATAAGGATATTGTAATATCTGGACTAAAGTTAAATAATGATTTTATAGCTATAAGTTTAGGTTTTGTGGATAATTTAATCTATTTTTATTTAGTTCCGTCTTTCAAAATTGACTCAAATCTTATCAAATATTCGCCTGGAAAAATTTTGATGATCGAATTATTAGATTATTTTAAAAGTAAAAATTTTAAATATTTTGATTTCTGTGATGGTCAGGAGTTATACAAAGAAAATTGGACAAATAATAGAATTTATATGAGTTTATATAAAAAACCAACAAATCTAAAAGGTTTAATTTTAAGTTTTTTATTAAAAATAAGAAAATTATGAATGGGGAGTAGAAATTGTTGAGACATATCGCAAACTATTTTGCAAAAAAAAAATTTACAGAAAGAGCATTAAATTATTTGAATATTGATACTGTCTTTCTAAATTATCATAGAGTTATTACAGACGAAGAGTATCTGAGAAAGAACAGACCAGATGATGATTTAATAGTTTCAAAAAGTATTTTTGAGAAACAAATTATTTATTTAAAGGAAAATTTTAATGTTATTTCAATAAATGATATAAATAAAAATTTAAAATTTAAGAAAAAGATAGTAATCACTTTTGATGATGGTTATTTTGATAATTTTGAAAATGCATTCCCAATATTACATAAATATAATTGTCCAGCAATAATTTATATTGTTACTAGTTTTTTAGATAATAAGAATTTTCCTTGGTGGTTAAAAATATGGCAAATAATTGAAGCAAATGAATATCTTATTTATGATCAAAAAAAAATAGATATTTCAAATAATAATCTGAAATTAAGAATATATAATTTTTTTTGTAAAAAAATTTTTTTAATGAAAAGTTCTGAACAAAATTCTTTTTTAACAAAAGTTACAAAAAATCTAGATAAAATTCCCTCAAACATAAAAGATGAATTCTTATCTAGTAATGATTTGATAAAACTTGATAAAAGTGAGTTAATTGAAATAGGCTGTCATACTCACACGCATCAAAACCTAAGATTATTAGATGAGAGTGAATTAAATTATGAAATTAATGAGTCTAAATTAGCTTTAGAAAAAATATTAAAAAAAAAGATAAAGCACTTTTCTATTCCATTTGGAACTAAAAAAAGTTTTTCAAAAAAAACAATTAATTTATTAAAAAAATATGATTTTAAGACTATTGTTTCTACAGAACAAGGAAATTTCAACAAAAAAAGATTATTAAGTATTCCAAGAATAGGAATTGGAAATAACGATTTAGAGACTAGCCTTCATTCAAAAGCTTTGGGATTTGATAGTTTTATTAATAAAATTTTTAAAAGATGAAGCCTTTCTTTTCTATTATTCTACCCACTTATAATCAGGCAAAATTTTTAGAAACATCTGTAAAAAGCATATTGAACCAAACATATGAAAATTGGGAATTGTTAATAATTGATAATTGTTCAAAAGATGAAACTCAAAAAGTTATTAACAGTTTTCAAGATAAGAGAATTAATTCATTTAAAATAAATAATAAAGGAATCTTGGCAAATTCAAGAAATTTTGGAATTAAAAAAGCGAAAGCAGAATGGATTTGTTTCTTAGACTCAGATGATAGATGGTTTCCAAAAAAACTATTGGAAGTAAAGAAATACATAGATCAATATGAAGGAGATTTATATTACCACGATTTAGTTTTTGAAAATAAAGGTCTTTTATTCAAAAAAAAAATATCTGATAAATCTAAGACAATAAAAAAACCAATTTTAAAATATTTTTCAGAAAATGGAAACCCAATTGGTCAATCAAGTGTTGTAGTTAAAAAAAATATACTTAAAAGAGTTAATTATATTTCAGTTGATAAAGAAAAATTTTCTTGGGAAGATTTTGATACTTGGATAAAAATTTGTAAAATAACAGATAAATTTATAAGAGTACCTATTACTCTAGGATCAATTTGGATTGGAGGTGAAAATATAAGTAATCTTGAAAGACAAATAATCAATACAAAAAAAATTAAAAAACACTATTATAAAACTTTTAATAAATATTTATCAAAAAAAAATAAAAATAAAAATTTGTGGTGGTTAGAATACCCATCAATATTAAAAGATTTTAGGAAACAAAATTTAGATAGTTTAAAAAAAAGATTAAATAGTATTACAGTTACGCCTTTGAAATTTGTTATAATTTTTTTTTGTATGCGTCATATTTTATATTTAAAAAAAATTTTACGAAAAATGAAGAGTTTTTTTACAGTCATTTTTCTGTTTAAAAATATTAAAAAAATTCAAATTATAAATCTTCATAATCAAAAATATAGGAAAATTAATAATTATAAGGATTTATCAAAAATAACCTTTGATAATTTTGAAATTCCTAATGAGTTTTTTGAAAGAATAAAAAATAATTTTGAGTTACATATTCTTTTTCAAAATAAGAATTTATTTACATACGGATGGAGTTCAAAAAAAAAAACATTTTTAATATCAGAAATTAATTGTGAAATAATAAATGACCAAAATGTAATTTTTTTTGATTTTTTTACAATAAAAAGTTATCGAAAAAAAGGATTTTACAAACTACTTTTAAAAAAAATGTTAACTAATTTTAAGTCAAAAAATTGTTATATTTATACAACTTTTTTAAACTTTAAAAGTATGCGTGCAATAAAAAATTCAAATTTTGAATTTAAAAATTTAATTACAATATTTAAAAAAAAAATCAATTTATCTTAATGAAAAAAACACAGTTTATATTTATTTCAACAGGATATGCAGGAGGTGCTTCAAGATTTATCTTTGATCATTTAAACTATCTATCAAAAAGAAATAAAAAAACTATTTTAATTGACGATCAACCATTTAAGACTTTCTCAAAAATTCCAAATAAAACAATTGTTAAGAAGATTAAGGTTAACAAATTTAATTTAAATTCTAGTAAGAAATTAGAAAGCCTACTATTAAGTGATAATTTCAGGAAAATAATTTTTTTAACTAATTATGCATTTTTGATTAGATATTTTTCATTAATTAATCAATTTAAAAAAAAAAATGTCAAAATTATTCTTACTATTCATAGTGGATTATTTAATTTATCATTAAAAAAATATTTTGCAGGTTTATTTTTTTCTCTTATTTATAAAAAAGTTGATTATTTATTTTTTGGGTCGAATTCTGCAAAGAACTGGTGGTTGAAATTTTATCCTTGGATGAAATTAAAAAAAAATCTAATTCAATATAATGGTGTTGAGATACAAAAAAAAAATAGAATAAATAAATTAAAAAAAAAAATATTAATTTCATTTGTTGGACGTTTAGAAAAAGAAAATAACCCAGAATTTTTTTTAGAAATAGCAAAAGATTATTTAAGAAATTATGATGATGCTATATTCAATATATATGGTGATGGATCTATGTATAACTATCTAAAAAATATTTCAAAAAGAAATAAAATAAAATTCTATGGATGGCAAGCAAAAGAAAAAATATATAAAAATTCCAACATAATAATTATAACAAGCAAAGTTAATAATTTTCCATATGTTGCATTAGAGGCAAAAAGTTTTGGAATACCTGTTATTTCATGTAGCAGAGGGGATGTTAAAAGAATAATAAAAAATAATTTCGACGGCTATATAAGCTATACTGAGTCAACTAAAATTATTATAAATTTAATTAATAGAGTTTCAAAAAATTACAACAAATTTTCAAGAAATTCTATTCAAAGATCTAAATTATTTGAAGTTGGTAATGCTTGTAAAAAATTTTGGAAAAATATTATATGATTAAAAACTATATTATTGGATCTGGATATTTATCTAATGAGTTAAAGAAAGAGTTACCAAATTCTAAAATTTATACTGCAAAGGCTTTTTTAGAGGAGATAAAAATAACTAACGAATCTAAGAAGAAAATTAATTTAATAATAAACTCATTTTATTCTTCTAGGAAGCTTAATAATTTTTATTCATATAGGATTTTTGTAGAAAAATCTTTGCTGGAAACTGCAATGATTTTAGACAAAATTAATCCAAAAATAATTAAGAAAATTTTATATACTAGCAGCTCGTCTGTTTACGGATCAATAAATGATAAGATTAAAGTTTTAGACCAAAACAATCGGTATATCTATTCTTCAATAAAACTTTCTTGTGAAACTTTGTTAAAAAATTTTTCAAATAAATCAAATATTGATTTGGATATCTGTCGAGTATTTAATCTTTACGGAAACGATGATAGTTTTTCAATAATTTCGAAGCTAAAAGCTATTTCAAGAAATCAAAATGAAAAAATAACAATATATAATAACGGTAAATCAATAAGAGACTTCATTCATGTCAATGATGTTTCTAAGATTTATAGAAAACTTCTGTTAAAAAAAGGATCTGGGATTATTGATATTGGATCAGGCAAAGGTCTTAGAATAATTGATTTAATTAATAGTTTGAAGATCTCTAAAAATAAGATCATCTTTAAAAAAAGTTTTACAAACGAAATTTCTAATTCTATTGCAGATCCAAAAAAATTATTTAAAAAAATTGGATTTTTTAAGTTCAGAAGCATTGAAAAATTTTTTAAAATAAACAAAAAACTAGTTTATCATTCTACCATCAGTCAAAATTTAATTGAGAATAATCTTCCTGGATCAATTATTTATGGAGCAGGTTATTCTGGTACAATATTATCAAAACAATTAATTGACTATAGAGTAGAGAAGATATCTTATTTTGTAGATGATGATCCAAAAAAAATAGGAAAAGATGTAAGCGGTGTTAAAATAATATCATTTGATGAATTAAAAAAATTAAGTCATAAAACAAATATAAAGAATATTATTATCGCAATACCTTCCTTATCAAATACCAAAAAAAACAAACTTATCAAAAAGTTGTTACCCATTTCATCATCAATAAGTAGTTTGCCAGAGAAAAGTTTTTATAAACTAAAAAAGATAAATTTTACTGATTTAAGTGAAATACCTTTGGATGAACTTTTTAATAAAAAAAAAAGTGATCTCAAACTACCTACATTAAAAAATTTCAATAATAAAAATATTTTAGTGACTGGAGGTGCAGGTAGTATTGGAAGTGAAATTTCGAGACAACTTTTGAATTATAATCCAAAAAAAATTATCATCTTGGATCACTCTGAATATAACATTTATAGATTTAGCAAAAAAATCACAAATAAGAAAATAAAGTTAATCTTAGGAGATATTAAAGATAATGACTTAATAGCAAATATCATATCAATAAATAAAATCAATTATATTTTTCATGCAGCGGCATACAAACATGTAAAATTTTTAGAAGATAATATTTTTAGTGCAGTAAAAAATAATATATATGGAACTCATTCAATTTTAAAAGCAATCAAAGGAAAAAAAATAAAATTCATATTTATTTCTACCGACAAGGCTGTAAAACCTAAAAATATTTTAGGGCTAACAAAAAGAACGGGTGAATTGTTAGTTCACTTCACTTTTTTAAAAAAAGATTATCAAAAATCGAAATATTTTATCGTAAGATTTGGTAATGTGATAGGAAGTGATGGATCTGCGCTGCCTTATTTTTTAGATCAAATTAAAAAAGATTTACCTATTCAATTAACTGATAAAAAAATGCGTAGATATTTTATGTCAATAAAAGAAGCATGCAACCTAGTCTTACAATGTTCAAACCTTAAAAGTAAGAATAGTATTTTTTTCTTAGATATGGGAAAACCAATTAAGATATTTGATATTATTAAAAAGATGTTTGATACTTATAGTCGACCCGACCAAAAGCTTAGAATTAAGATTTTAGGAAATAAGTTTAATGAAAAAATATCAGAAAAATTGACACTAGATAATAAAATCAAAAAAACTAAAATAAAAAAAATATTTTATATTCAGGATAAATTTCCAAAACAATTTTTTTTTGATAATTATTACAAAAAAATTATTTCAACCAAAAATTCAATTTATTTAAGTAAGTTATTGAAAAAGATAGTATCAATTAAATGATATATGGTATCGAAAATATTTCTTTAGTTGCACCGTTTTCATTAATAATTTCAATAATCCTTTTTTTCGGTGTCATTTTTGTTGGCGACTTTTTTCAAAAAATTTTAATTAAAAAAATTGGTATATATAAATTCTTAAATTATAATTTATTTTTTTCACCGATCATAGGTATATATCCAATAATTCTTTTATCATATTTTATTTTAATTTTTGAAATTTACTCAATTTTTTTTATAAAGGTTTTTTCATTTTTAATATTATTTCTTGGAATTGTTAATTTTTACTTAAACAGAAATTTATATTTTCAATTTATTAAAAGTTTTAGATTAGGGCAGTCTTTAGAAGTTCATTTAATTATTATTCTTTACGTTCTCTTATTTTTTATTTCTGCTTCGCCCATAACACATGCAGATTCTTTAGATTATCACTTTTTAGGGGCTTTAAATTTAATCTATAACGGTCACTTTCAAAAAGAGATATTGCCAATGCATACAAATTTGGTAGCACTTGGCGAAATTCCTCTGGCCATAGGTCTATCCTTAGGGGCCGAACAATTTGGAGGAATAGTTCAATTTTCATCATTACTTTCCTTAATACCTGTTTTTTTTAAACAAGGAAAAAATAAGTTATTTTTATTAGCTATTTTAGCTTGTCCAATTACATTTTTTCTTGTTAGTTCACCAAAACCACAATTATTATTTTGTGTTACTACATTATTAATTTTTATTTTTTTGATAAAAAATTTTTTTGAATTAAAAACAAAAGATATTAAATTATTTTTTTTTATTGGATTAATTTTATTATCAGTTATTTTTTTGTCTAAATATTCTTTTGTATTATCGGCGTTTTTATTATTTGTTTACGGTTATTCAATTCTTATAAGAAAAAAAATTATTTACTCACCAATAATAATTGGTTTAATAGCATTTATCATTTTTATTTTACCTTATTGGATATTTAGATACCAAAATTTTGGTACAAATATTACATATTTGCTACTGAGTCCATTACCTTTAAATATTTATGGCTATGAAAATTTACATAATTTATTAAATGGTGGTTCTATAAATTTAATAAGTGCTATTTTTTCAACTAATTTAAAAGATTTTACATTATTATTTGGACCTTTGTTCATGTTTTTGTTTTTTATGATAAATAAAAAAACACTAAAATTAAAATTTCCATTAATAATTATTGTAACTTTTATTTCATGTGTAATTATCTTTGGAAGTAATTTAAGCAGGTTTCTATATGAAGGATATTTATGGTTAATTTTTTTGATTAGTATTACTTATATAAAAAAATCAAAAATTTATAGCCTCTTTTCGAAATTGGTTTTAGCACAATCATTTCTAATAATACTTATTTATATATATTTTGTAATTACAATATTTCCAGGCTCAATTAATGAAAATTACAGAGAAAAGATAATGATCAATAATGCGAATGGATATGAATTAGCTAAATGGACTAATCAAAAATTAGATGAGAATGATATTCTAATCTCAACACATAGATCTATTTCATTGTTTAATATGAAAACTTTTTCAAATATTTTTACCTGGCATATAGATTTAGAGAGTAAGTCATCGTTGAAATATGCAAATTATCTAAAATCAAAAAAAATTAACAGAATAGTTTTTTTTGGAAATGAATTAGAGACAGAACCTTTTAAAAGGTGTTTGGGAAAACAACTATTCTATAAACAAAACGTTGGTAGACATGTTGGTAGAAATCCTTTTACTCAAAGAAAATATTATGACGGATGGATTTATGAATTTAAAAGTGAATATTTACCAAGCTGTTTAGTAAAATAATGTTAAATTAAAATTTAAAAGATTGTGAAAATTTTTATTATAAGCTCTGAAAATAGAAATAAATTTGGAATATCAAAAGTCATAAACCAATTAAACAAAAGATTTAGGAAATTAAATAAAGTTGAGTATTCAAAAAGTTTAATAAGTTTCATTTTTTCAAAATCGGATATTTTGCATATACACGGTTGTTGGAAAATTAGACTTTTGATATTTTTTTTATTTGCAAAAGCTATAGGCGTTAAAGTTATAATATCCCCACATGGTATGATGGATCAAAATTCTTTAAAACAAAAAAAAATAAAAAAAATATTGGCTTTATTTTTTTATCAGAGATTAATATTTCTCAATTCAGACCTGATAATCGTTAATTCTGAAATTGAAAAAAAAAATTTCCTTAAACAAATACCAGGAATTAAAAAGATAAAAATAATTTCACACGGTGTAGAGATTGATAAGAATTTTTTTCCTAAAAAAAATCTAGATAAAAATCTTAACTTTATTTATTTCTCAAAAATCCATAGATCAAAAAACTTACTTACTTTAGTAAAATTGTGGCAAAGAAGTATTTTTCTTGAAAAATTTAATTTGTTCATATTTGGTGAAATTGATGACGAAATATATTTTTCAAAAATTAATGAATTAATTTTAAGAAAAAAAAATATAAAGTATTTAGGTCCTTTAAATAGGAAAATTCAAAAAAAATTGTCTAAATACGATGTTTTTATTCATCCATCAAAATCTGAAAATTTTGGTTTAGTTATCTATGAGGCTCTATCATCAGGTTTATTTTTAATTTTGAGTAAAAGTTTAAAAAAAACTAGTTTAGAGGAAAATTCCTTTTCAGTTGGTATTAACTTCAATTCAAGATCATTAAATAAGACTATTAGAAATATTTTACGAAATAAAAAAAGGATAAAAAGTTTAGTTTATAAAAAAAGATGTTTTAATTATATTAAAAGGAATTTTAATTGGGATAATATTTCTAAATATTACTTAAATGAATATTTGATTATCATTAATAATAATTCTTAAATATGAATATTTAAGATTTCTAATAATCATTATTTGATTTTTAAATCAGTTTTTTTTTATTAAAATATTGTTCATCACTAAGTAATCTAAATCATTCCTAATTATACAGTTCAAAGCTTCATCTGGTTTCATCACAATTGGTTCATTTTCATTAAAGGAGGTATTTAAAAGTACTGGAACATTTGTAACTTTTGCAAAGGACTCTATTAAGCTTGCTAGTTTATAATTAGTTTTTTTTTCAACTGTTTGCACTCTTGCTGTACCATCTACATGTGTAATAGCAGGCACTATTTTTTGTTTATCTTTTTTTACTTTACTAAGAGATGACATATATTGACTTATAAATTTGCTCTCAAACCATTCATTTTGAAATTCTCTTAAAGTTACTGGTGCAAAAGGTCTGAAAGATTCTCTTCGTTTTATTTTTTTATTTATAATATCTTTCATATTAGAATTTGTAGGGTCAGCAAGAATCGATCTATTTCCTAGAGCTCTAGGTCCGAATTCCATTTCATCTTGAAACCAACCAATTATATTTCCTTCAGAAATAATTTTTGCTACATAATCAAAAAGTTTTGACTCATTGATAATTTCATAAGAAACTTTATTCTTATACTTATTATTGTTTAATGACGAGATAATATGTTCGTTTGAATATTTTGTGCCTAGATAGGGACTTTTACAATTATCAAAATCTTTATTAAAATTAGATGAGACCACCATCGCCGCACCTATTGCACCACCATTATCGCCAGGTGCATAATTAATATAAACATTATCAAAGTTATTATTTGCTGTAATATATTGATTTGCAGTTGAATTTAATGCACAACCTCCGGCAAAAACAAGATTCTTTGAAAATTTCTTATCTAATATATTTGAAATAATCTTTTTAAAGAAATATTCGTAAACTTTTTGAACTGAGCTTGCAAAATTTTTTCTAAATTCCTCGTAATCATTTTCACCATTGATATCACTTAAAAATAAATCGTTAAGTTTATCTTCATAGATTTGATCAATTTCTAAACTATCACCTGCAATATATTTGTATCCTGGTTTTTGATGATTAAAATATTTTAAATTTAATTGAAATAAATAATTGGGATTTTCAAAAAATAAATTTTTTTTAATCTTGTCGAAATATTTAGGCTCTCCATACGCAGCCAGTCCCATCATTTTATATTCCTCGCCATAATATTTAAATCCAAGAAATTGCGTCATACCATGGTAGAAAATACCTAATGAATGAGGAAAAAATGTTTTTTCTTTAATCTTTATTTTATTCCTATCGCACTCGGCAATCGCACATGTAACAAAATCTCCGGAACCGTCGATTGATAATCCATTGGCTTTTTTGAACCCAGATGGATAAAAAGCTGAGGCTAAATGGGCCACATGATGTTCTATGAAATGAAATTTTACGTTTTTATTAAGCCTAAAATTTTTTGAAATTTCTCTCTTTATGTTCATCTTTTTCAGAACTCTTTTAATAGACTGATTTTTCTTTAATGATAAGTTTTTTAAAAAAAATAAACTTTTTGGAATTATATTACTTAATGGTCTAGTATTGAAAGCGATGTCGGTAATTTCAGTTGATTTGAGTTTTCCTATATTCAAACACTCTTGTATTGCTTTAATTGGATAGCCAGAAAAATGTTTTACTCTATTAATTCTTTCCTCTTCAATAGCAGCAATAATTTTTCCATTTATGATGATACATGCTGATGAGTCAGCATGATTAGCATTAATACCCAAGATTACTTTCATTACTTAATTTACCTTTTTTTAAAATTATAATTCAATTTATTTAATGAAATAAAAAATTTTTTGTATTTTTTTATTTTTTTCACATTCTCATTGTTAACCAGTATCTTTACATGATTTGTTATACATTCAATTACAAAAAGGCTATAAATGTTTTCTCCCGAACATAACGAATATTTTGATCTAGATTGTAAAATATCTATTTTTTTTTTAGTGATATAACCTAAATTAATTACTTTTTTTATATTTAATTTATCACCTACGACTAAAATTTTTAGATTTAAATTAGATAAATTTTTTACTAATTCATAATCAAATAATAAGGACTTATTTTTATGATGCCTATTGTAAATTATAAAATCAATATCTTTGTATTTCCTTTTTTTTTTAAATTTTAAATTTTCTAAAACAAAATTAAATTTTGACCTTCCAATAGTTTTTTTAGATAAATAGTTTTTTAATAAATCTGTTGAAAAAAGAAGTTTATTTTTAAATCGTAAATTTAAAGCTAGTTCTGAAAATTTGTAAAAAATTGGGAAAAATATATTTCTTATAAAATAATTTATTTTGTTTTTTTTATCATATAAAGCACCTCCTGTGATTGGACCTAAAATTGTTTTTGGTGGTAATAAAAAAAAAATCAAAAAATTCCACAATGGTAGAAAATTGATATATCCCACATTACTACCCTTTAGATAGTGTTTCCAACAACTTAATATTCCAATAAAAGGTGTAATATATTTGTGGTAAAAAAAATGATTTAGTTTGGGTGTATTTACTTTTACTTTTTTTTTTTTAAAATTTTCCTCGATAAATTTTCTTGCAAGATTGCCCTCCCCAGTTTTGTCTGAATAATCACAAACCCAAAAAATTAATTTATTATAAGTCAAATAGAAAAAAAGGTATTTTATTGATATTGTTTTAAAATCATAATAGTAGTTTATTTATATCATGAATAAAAAAAAAGCACTAATTACTGGTATAACAGGTCAAGATGGTTCGTACTTAGCTGAATTTTTGTTAAAAAAAAATTACATTGTTCATGGTATCAAAAGAAAATCATCATCTTATAATACTGATAGAATAGATAAGATTTATGAAAATAAAAAAAATAAAAATAAATTTTTTTTACATTATGGTGATCTTGTAGACTCTGGATCTATTTTAGAAATAATTAAAAAAATTAAACCAGATGAAATATACAATTTAGCAGCCCAAAGTCACGTTGGAGTTAGTTTTAAATTGCCCAATTATACAACTCAAGTTAATGCTATTGGCACTTTAAATATATTAGACTCAATTAAAAAACTTAAATTAGAGAGAAAAATAAAATTTTATCAGGCTTCAACCTCAGAATTATTTGGTCAAATTCAGGAAAAAAAACAATCAGAAAAAACTAAATTTTATCCCAAAAGTCCTTACGCATCATCAAAGTTATTTGCTTATTGGATAACAAGGAACTATCGAGAATCTTACAATATGTTTGCATCCAACGGTATATTATTTAATCATGAGTCACCAAGAAGAGGAGAGACTTTTGTTACAAGAAAAATTACAATCGGGATAAGTAGAATAATAAATGGACTTGATAATTGTTTATATTTGGGAAATATTTACGCTTTGAGAGATTGGGGTCATGCAAAAGATTATGTTGAAATGTGTTGGAAAGTTCTTCAATATAAAAAGAGTGATGATTTTATAATTGCAACTGAAAAGCAATATTCAGTAAGATTTTTCGTTGAAAAGTGTTTTCAGTATCTTGGAATAAAAATTTCATGGATAGGCAAGGGTTTAAAAGAGAGAGCAATTATAAAAAAATTTAATAAAAAAAAATATCCAAATTTAAAAGAAAAAATGGTCGTTATAAGGATTGATAAAAAATATTTTAGACCTAATGAAGTTGATAATCTTGTAGGAAATTCCAGCAAAGCTAAAAAAATATTGAATTGGAAGCCAAAGACAACGATATATGAGCTGATAGCAGAAATGATGGAGAGTGATTTAAAAATATTTGATAAAAAAAATTAATTGAATCTAATGAGGCAAAAAGTTTTAATTGCTGGTCAAGAAGGAATGGTTGGTGGCGCTGTGTACAACCTTTTAAAAAAAAAAAAATTTCACATAATTAAATGTAAAAGAAAAGAATTAGATTTTACATCTCAAAAACAAGTGGATAATTGGTTTAAAAAACATAAACCAGATATAGTAATCAATGCTGCTGGTCGAGTAGGAGGTATTTGGGATAATTATAACTTTCAATCAGATTATCTTTATATAAATACAATGATTGGTATGAACATAGTAAATTCATCCTTTAAGTATAATGTAAAAAAATTAATTAATTTAGGTTCGTCTTGTATTTATCCAAAAAATACAAAACAACCTATTTCAGAAAATTCTCTTTTATCGTCAAGTTTAGAAAAAACTAATGAGGGGTATGCACTTTCAAAAATTGTGACACTTAAATATTGTCAATATCTTAAACAAAAGTATAAAAAAAATTTTATTTCAATACAACCAGCTAACTTATATGGAGTAGGAGATAATTTTGATTTAAAATCTAGCCATGTTTTACCAGCATTAGTAAAAAAGTTTGTGTTAGCAAAATTAAAAAAAAAAAGAACAGTTGAGGTTTGGGGAACTGGTAAGGTAAGACGGGAATTTCTAAATGTTGAAGATTTAGCTGAGGCAATATTTTTTTTAATTAAAAACAAAACAAATCATGACTACGTAAATATTGGAGGAGGTGAAGAATTTTCAATTCGGCAACTTGCAGAAATGATTAAAAAAACTTTAAGATATAAAGGGAAAATAATTTTTAATAAAAAATATCCCGATGGGGTAAAAGTTAGAAAAGTAAATTCATCTATTATAAAAAAATTAGGTTGGCGGCCAAAGATAAAATTAAAAAATGGTCTAATCAAATATTGTGATTATTACTTGAAAAATATAATGCCAAAAGAACAATTATCTTAATTTTTTGGACGATATAAGGATTAAAAGCACTAAGTAGATTATTATAAAGGTTGTAATAATAAATAATTTATCAAGACCAAAATTACTCATAATTATAGGCAGAAGTATTAGGATAATTAATATCATAATAGTTTTTTTAAATGAATATTTTGCTAATAATAAATGATGAAGGTGGAGTCTATCTGAGCTAAATGGATTTTTTTTCAAAAGTATTCTCTTGAAAAATAATCTAATAAGATCAACACCAGGAACTAACATATAAATTACAACATCATCGGTATAATTTATTATTTCATGATTATACAATTTAATAAAAAAGTACCCTATTATAAAAGCTACTAGTAATGAACCACTATCACCTAAAAAAGATTTATTTTTAAAATTTAAATAAGCATAAGTTAAAATTGATATTAAAATTAATTTTGCAATTAATGATTGATTGTATAAATATAAAATACTTAAGAAAATTATAATAGAATAACTGCTTGATTGTAAGTTAATACCATCAAACATGTTAAAGGCATTTAAAAAAACTAAAAAACAAAAACAAGTAATTATTATCGAGTATTTTGAAAAATTAAGTTCTTTATCTAAAAATGAAAATTTTATTACATTGATATTTAATGAATTATCAAAAATTAAACTTAATATAATTATTATCGATATAATGAAAAATTTTTTTATAGCTAATATATTAAATTTATCATCAATATAACCTAAAAAAAAAATTAGAGAGGAAGTTAAGAAGAATATTATTAATTCTTTATAATTATTAAATATAGTTTCATTTGATAGTATATTTGGATTGTTTAGTAAAAATAAAAAATATATAACCAAATTCAAAAAAATAATAACTCCACCAGCTAATGGTATAGGTTTTTTATGTAACTTTCTTATACCATCTGGATTGTCTAAGTTGATGTGTAAGATTTTAATCTTGTCAAAAAAAATGACTAAAAGAAAATTAAATAGAGCTATAAAGATTAAAAAAATATTTTCAATTTCCATTATTACTTTTAAAGAAAAATTTGTTTAAATAATTTAAAAATGTATAAATTACTATAAAATCTAAACTAAAAACAGCATATGAGCTTTCCAAAATTGATCTTATTAATAATAATATTATTATTAATGCACTATAATTAATGATCATCTTATTTAGTTTTATATTTTTAAATAAAGTTTTTAAAACAATCCAAGCAGATAAGATTGAAAAAAAAATAAAGGGTATAATTCCAAAAATGCCTGAGGATGAAGCAGCGTATATTATTCCATTTGAAGCTGATTGATTTATTAAAAATCTGTCACCTTGTGCACCAAAACCATAATATATTGAGCTATCAATTTTTGATAAAATATTCCTCCAATCTTCTAATCTACCAGAGGAATAAGTATCAGGATCAATAGGTCTTTGAAAATTATTTGTTATATCAGTCAAGTTGAATTTGGTAGTCAAGTTGAGTTTGATATCATTCTTAATTTTGATATCTCTATCAATCAAGCTGTTTAAGTAAATTTTATTATTATAAATAAGTGCTTTTGAATATAAAATCAAATAAAGAAAAAATATTGGCATTAAAATATGAATAAAAAAATATTTAATAAAATTTTTTATTGAAAAATTTTTCTCAAAAATGTAATTCATCAAAATGAACATGATTAATAGCCCTAAAGTAGTTCTACTTTGAAATAGTAAAATGAGTGTTGAAATTGAGATATAGATCATACATTTTAAAATATAATTTTTTTTGAAAAATTTATTAAAAATCAAAAAAGAGATAATCATTATTAATAATAAAGTCCTCGATGAACCTGTAGATCTTGGACTTTGCTTTCCAAGAAAGGTTTCGCTAGATGTAAAAAACGTATATAGGGTACTTGAGGATTCAGAATAAAAAAAATTAACAAATGTTTTGTAATTTAATATTGTTATTAATAATAGCATCAAAAATACAATATAAAAAAAAATCAAATATTTTTTTTCATCAAAATAGATATTTATCAAAATAAAAATAAGTAAAATATTTATCGCGCTAATTATATAGATTATATTTATAAAAGAATTATTAGTTAAAAAAAGTCCAGGTATTTGAAAAATAAAATATAATGAAGCAAATGCAAATAATAATTCGTTCTCGAATTTTATATTTCTATATTCTTTTACAACAAGAGTGATTAATACCGGAAAAATAATAAGATTTAAAAATTGTCTTATAAAATTAATTATCAGACGTAAATCTCTAGTCTCGTTTTCTATAAAGTTTTTTATATCGTAAAATGATGTTGAAATCGAAAACCAGCAGATTAAGTATGATATCGTTAAAAAAATTTCGATGTAGGATAGATTAAAAAGTTTTTTATTTAACATTATCTTGTATCTCAGTCTTATTTTTTTGATGAATAAAAAGCCAATATCCTAATGGATAAAACATGATTAGTGAAAGCCAATTATTAAAAAAACTTCCAGAGGGAATTAATGGAAATAAATTAATAACTATTCCAACATTTAAAAAGTAATAACATAATTTTATGTTGTTAAAATTTCTATTAATTATTATTCCAATATTTTTATACAAAGTTTTTAAAAAGAAGATAAAAATAAATAAAAAGCCTAATACCCCCATCTCTGATAAAATTTGCAAATATGTATTATGAGGATGTGTCGAACAGGTTATTTTATTGTCTCTGTTTAAGTAATCAAGATATCTAATTTGATTTTGTTCTTCTTGAATTTTATATAAATTGCAAGTATCATAAAAAGTCTTTATTCCACTTCCATTCCAAAAATTATCTTTAAAAATTGTAAATGCAGTTAATGAAAGATCTTCATGCTCCTTGGAAAAATACCTTTTTTTCCCTTTGTAATTTTCGTTCCATTTTGTTTCGATAAAACCTAATTGTTTTAAAGTATAATTTACATATTTATATTTTAATTTTTCATTAAATGAAAAAGTTGTAATTATAATTAATGAAGTAATCAGTAAAAATTTAAACTTATTTTTAATTATTGATAAATAAAATAACAAAACCACGAAATATAGAAAAAGTGCAGTTCTCTCAGAACTCAAGAAAATAAAAAAACCAGAAATCAATATGATATAACTTGGAAATTTTTTTAAATTTAAGAAAAAAAATAATGATAAAAATAAAGGTAATAGTCTCACAAAATAACTTCCAAGCTTTTTTTCATCGTTAAAAAAACCTGTGACATATGGCGTAGGATCCATGCCAGTTTTATAACCTAAAAAATTATATCCTAATAGGTATTGCACCATTGCATCTAGAGATATTGTTGCAAAAGAAAATATTAATGAGTAAAAAAAAATATTAATAAAAAAAGTATATTTTTTTAAAAGATAATAAATTCCAATTACAAATAAAAAATATCTGAAATAAAAAAAAGAAGGTAAAAAAGATTTTTCAAAAGATGTGGAAAAAAAAAGACTTATTAAAATAAGAAAATAAAATATTAAAAAATAACATAATTCAATCTTTATTTGAAAAATTATTTTTCTATCCTCTTTTAAAAAAAATAAAACTATTACAATTAGAGCAGACATTGATGCAAAGAGATCAGCCAAAAATATACTTAATGATAATAAAATAGGAAATAAGAATACAAGAGATATCAATAATTTATCTAAATTATTTGTTTTAAAAAAAAAATTGTTAAAAGTTATTTTCATTTTATTATTATGTTTATATATATCTTAATATATGTAAATTGGGTAATGCTATATAAGTCATAACTTAAGATACAATATATGAATTTTAAAAAAATTAAATTTCTAAAAATTTATAAAGATACAAATTAATGAAAGTTTTATGGTTAGTTTCGTTTAGGCCAATTGGAAAATCAAAATCTAATGATTTATATCAGAGCATGTTTGTAGATTCTATAAAATCTCTAAATAAAGATATTTATTTTAGTTTAACTCAATTTGATGAAGCAAACGTAAAAAAATTTGTTAGGGAAAAAAAAATAAAAAATTTTTATAAAAACATTCCAAAAAAAAAGCTGCCTCCTGGAAAAAAATATTCTAACAAATATATGCTATCAAATGCTTTAGACCAATTTATCCACAAGGAAAGATTTGATTATTTAATTTTTTCAACAGCGGATATTGTAGTTCCAAGTAATTTATTTCATGTATTAAAAAAAATTAATTTAAAAAATTTTTGTGGCTTTGTATTTCCAAACACACAGGTAATCAATGGAGAATTGAAAAATACTTTTTGGCCGTATTTTGGTATAGATTTGATAGTTTTTAAGATTGATAAAAAGAAAGCTAGAGAATTTAAAAAAATAATAAAATTTTATAATCAGTACGATTGGGGTGTAATTGAAAATTTTTACATAGCTGTTTGTGAAATTTTGAAACTAAAAAAAATCAATTTATATAAAAAAATGAAAGTCATTAAATATGAAAATGATTTTAAATCTTTCTCAGAAAATAGATCGTGGCAAATTAATTCGTGGAAAGAAAATCAAAAGTATTTTATTGAATTTTTAGACAAATATAAATTAAGCAAGCTATATGCTTATGGCTCTTATTATTATTTGCTTTATAAAGTGTTTAATTTTAAAGATTTAAATTTTAACCTATTTTTGTCTTATTTGATATTTTATCCATATAATTTATTTAAAAAATTTATTAGTTACTTTAAATAATCTAATCTTTGACATTTTTAGCTAAGAAATAAAAATGGTTTTGTTTTTTCAAAAAATTTCCGTTATAAAATTTATTTTTTATAATCTTGATTTTAAAATTGTTAGAAATTTTTTTTTTTAGTTTATTAAAATATCTAAGATTATCTATATTTTCAAAAGTTTCTTGAAAACCTATTAATATATATTTGCTATTCATTAAAAATTTTTCAAATTTTCCTCTAAATTTGATAGGGGTTTCTGAAATTGACCAATTAGCAATAAATAAAGTATTATAAAAATTCTTAATTTCTTTATAATTCGAATTCAAATAAAAATTATTTTTTTTTGAGAAACCAACATCCAGATTATTATTTTTTAAATAATAATACTGTAGTAAATTTACACAATAGGTATCATAACAAAAGTATTTTATATTATGATTTATTTTTGAAAAAATTCTAGCCATGCATCCATAGCCACCTCCAAATTCAAAAACTTTTTTAATTTTTCTAATATCTATTTCAAATTCATCTATTAACACACTTAAGTGAAAAACTTGATTAATTCTATTTCCGGAACTTTTTGGATATAAAAAATATCTTATAGGATTCCCTACATCATCCTCTATTAGTAATTTTTTATAAAAATTCCATTTTGAACTATTTTTTAAGGTTTTGAGTTCATTATTAATAAATAACCTATTATGAACAAAAAACATTTTTTGAATAAAACTTTCTCTTAAAAAATTGTGGATCTTTTTTTCTTTGAATAATTTAAGAACATCTAAATTAAATTTTATGTGAGTTTCTTTTAAATTTAATTTTTGAGGTTTGTAATTGGCAATTTTTGGATAAATTTCTTTTAAAATTTTCTCATTTTTTTTGGATAATAGTGGCTTATTTATATAAAAAAAACTTAAATAACTTGCTAGTTTTCTCAAAATATAACTAATCATTCTTTAAAAAAATACTTATTATTAATCCAACAAGAAATATGTAGAAAAGATTTTCAAAATTTATAGATAAGAAAAGTGTAAATAAGAGAACTAATATATAAACATAATAAAAAACTAAATTTTTTACAATTTTTCTTAACAAATTTAATCTTAAAAAAAGCAATATAACCTCTTTTAGTAATATTAAAAAACTAATTTCAATTAATGAAAATTTACTACTTGTGAAGATATATAAAGTTATTAAAAAAAATGGCATCAGTATAAATTCAATCTTCAGGTTTCTATTTAGAGTTTTAGATGCTTCAAATTTGGTGATTAGAATATGTGATGTACATGAGAAAATTGCACATAAAGAAAATATTTTTGTTAATAACAAAATTTTTTGATTATATTGATCTCTTAGCCAAAAATCTAAAAAAAATTCATAAAGAGGAAATAGAAAAAAAATTAAAATTGGTATAGTTCGTAAAAAAATTTTAAGAGTATAATTTAGAATGATATTATCATGACTATTGCTGGATAACTTTGTTAAAAGATACGCACTAAAACCTTTAGACAAAATACTTAGTTTACCAGTTAATTGTTGTGGAATAGAGTATGTTGCAATTGCCACTGGACCTAAAAAAATTTTAACCAAATACTTATCGAATAAATCATAAAAATGAATGAGAATATTATTTAGAGTAAGCCATCTAGCATTTCTTTTTAAATTCAAAAAAAGGGTTTGATTTTTTGATCTTAAAATTAAATTTTTTGTTAAAATATATAAAATCATTAAGGTTATTGTTAAAAATTTAATAATTAGAGAAAAAATGATTAATTCTTCAAGTGACAATTCTACATTATATAAAAGTATTAATGAAGGTAGTGATAATGACAAACTAAAAAAGACAAAATTAAAAAAACTTAGAAATTTAAACATACGATTTCCTTGAAATATCCCCTCTAAACTTGAATATAGAATGGATAAGACAACCCCAAAAAAAAGATAAAATGTTAATGAACTATCAATTAATTTTAAAATAAAAATTAATTGTTCTAAATTTGAAAGAATTATTAAAGATGCAATAATTATAAAAATAATAATAATAGTATATTTAATACCTTGATAACCAATTTCCCTATTTTTTTTTGGATAATTATTTATACTTACAGCAATAGATTTCCCAATACCTAAATTTAAGACAGACGAAATGATTAATAAAAAATGAAAAATTATATAATTTCCGTAATTTTCAGCACCTGCTATACTCAAATGTACCGGTATAGAAACCAAAGATAGTAAAATAGATAAAATACCTGGTAAAGATAAAATTGAGCTGTTAACTAATAATTTATGAATTTTTAGATTCATTAAAATATTTATTTAAAGTAGATTTAATAAAGTTGTAGGTTATATTTTTCATTGAATACGTATTTTTATAAAAAATTTTATTTTTGTAGGATTTTTTTTTCAATCGATTAAAATTTTTAAACACCATTATTAAAGTTTTAATAATTTTATTTTTATCATTTACGATATATGGAGGATTTTTTTTATTCAATTTAATACCTTCAATCCCTTTAGTTGATGATATCACTATTGTACCAAGTGTTAACGCTTCAAGTATTTTTATCCTCGTACCTGATCCAAATTTTAAGGGTACACACATGCACCCCGCGTTATAAATCAAATCATACAATCTTTTTTTTGAAACAATACCTTTGTTTATTAACCAAGGGTAATCTTTATCATATCCACCTCCCGTTAAAACAAGTTTTATTTTAGGAAATTTTTTTACAATAGAAGGCATTATTTGCTGATTTAAAAAATCTATTGCATCCTTATTGGGTTTATATAAATACGATCCAGAATAAATTATGTAAAATTTTTTTCTCTTTTTTTGTATTTTCTTTTCTTCTATATCCACTGCATTAGGGAGGGTTTTTGTCTTTTTTTTATAAAGATTAAATATTTTTCTTCTTTCTTTGATTGAGACAGTTGTTGAATAATTTGAAAATTTAAAAACTAAATTTTCAAGAAATTTTGTCAAATGATAGATAAATTTACTGGAATACTTTTTTCTAATTTCTGACTCTACACTATGTGAAATGTATATAGTCTTACAATCAGACAGTATTAATTTTAAAATGAAAATAGTTGTAAAACTGTAGAATATCCAACTTGCTCCCTCGATTACTACTAATTTATTTTTTGAATGTTGCACATATTTATAAATTTTAAATATTAACTCTGGTAATTTAAAAATCTTGTTAATTGGTGTCTCTTTCTTTATGAATATTGTAGTTATATTTTTATTGTTGATTTTTTTAATGTGCGATATTTGAAATAGTCTTTTTTTTTTAGGCCAATGAGAAAATCTGCTATTAACAACTGTAGAAGATCCCATATTATTTGGCATTATAGGAAAAAAGGTGACAAAAGCTGTTTTTGTTTTGATCATAAATCAGTATATTTTTATATCAGACCTTATAATTAATATTTGCCTTTTTTTTTAAAATTATTATAACACCCTTGCCTGGTAATTATTGCGAAAGTGTTATACCCGATCCCATTCCGAACTCGGCAGTCAAGCCTTTCAGCGCTGATGGTACTTTGTCTTAAGACATGGAAGAGTAAGTCGTTGCCAGGCATCATATTTCAATGAAAAATATAATTCTTGTAACTGGTGGGGCGGGGTTTGTCGGGTCAAACTTGATAGAGCTCTTACTAAGAAGAACGAAAAAAAAAATTATTAGTTTAGACAACTATTCAACAGGTACGAAAAAAAATCACCTTAGATCTAGCCGATTGAAATATTTAAGAGGTAATACTAAGGATATAAATAATCTACTCCATAAGCATAGAAAAAAAATTCATTCTATTTTTCATTTTGGTGAGTTTGCCAGAATTTATCAAAGTTTTAAAAATTATGACGAATGTTATGCGTCAAATTCGATTGGCAGTATGGCGGTATTTAAATTTTGTTTAGATAATAAGATAAAGTTGGTTTATTCTGCTACTTCAGCAAGTTTAGGTAATAGTGGAAAAGATAAGAATCTTTCACCATATTCTTTTACAAAATCAAAAAATTTAGAACTTCTAGAGAATTTAAAAAATTGGTTTAATTTAAAATACGAAATTGTATATTTCTACAATGTTTATGGGCCAAAACAAATTTCAATTGGTCCAATGGCAACAGTAATAGGAATATTTAATTACCATTTTAAAAATAAGAAACCATTACCTGTAGTACGTCCAGGAAGTCAAACTAGAAGATTTACACATATTAATGACACTATTAATGTTTGCTTTGAAGCTTGGAAAAATAATAAATGTACTCACTATTCGATATCTAATAAAAAATCATATTCAATTAAGGAGGTTGCTAACATGTATAATTATAAAATATCATATTTAAAAGCTAGACCTGGCGAACGGTATGCTTCAGCACTGACCAAAATTTCCTTAAATAATAAGATTATTAGAAGATTTGGAAAAATAAATTTGAAAGATTATATAACTTCGTTTATTAAGGGTTGATTTATGAAAATAAAAAGTTCGCTCAAGTCTATTAAAAAAAGAGACCTAAACTCTAAATTAGTAAGAAGAAGAGGTAGAGTTTACGTTATAAATAAAACCAATCCAAAATTTAAAGCCAGACAAAAATAATTTTTATGGATAACGATAACCATAAAAAAACTTGGGATAATTTTACAAAATTTGTACTGTGGGGAACTGTCGCTGTAGTTATAATATTAGTGTTAATGGCAATATTCTTACTCTAAAATATTTAAATGAAAATTGTTTCTTTGTTAGAAAATAAAAAAATTGAAAAAAGAGTGGCCATAACTCCTGAAATTGCGAAAAAATATATCTCAAGCGGTTTTGATGTCTCTTTACCAAAAAATTATGCATCTCACATAGGTTTTGATGATGAAAATTATAAATCGCATGGTGTGAAGATTTTGGAAAATGAAAAAGAGATTATTGATAATAGTGACGTCATAGTTCAATTAGGTTTACCTTCTGATGAAACACTATCTCTTTTGAGAGAAAACCAATGCTTAATTGGAATTTTAAATCCATACACAAACAAAGAAAAACTTGAAAATTTATCAAAAAAAAATGTAAATACTTTTTCTCTCGAGTTATTACCTAGGATTACGAGGGCTCAATCTATGGATATACTTTCTTCCCAAGCTAATTTAGCTGGATATAAAGCTGTGATAGAGTCATTTGCAAATTTTGAAAAGGCAATTCCAATGATGATGACTGCAGCTGGTACAGTGCCTGCAGCAAAAGTTTTAGTTGTTGGTGCGGGAGTAGCTGGTTTACAAGCAATAGCGACTGCAAAAAGAATGGGTGCAATTGTTTTTGCAACTGATGTAAGAATGGCTTCAAAAGAACAAGTTGAAAGTTTAGGAGGAAAATTCCTTAGTGTCGAGGGAGTAGAAAATCTTGAGACTGAGGGAGGATATGCAAAAGAAACGTCAGATGATTTTAAAAAGAAACAAGAGGAATTATTGAGTGACACTCTAAAAAAAATTGATATTGTCATATGCACTGCGCTAATTCCAGGTAAAAAAGCACCAATAATTTTAAAAGAAGAAATGATAAATAATATGCAAACAGGTTCAATAATTTATGATTTAGCTGCAATTCAAGGTGGGAATTCGGCTTTAACGAAAGTTGATGAAATAATTGAAAAAAAAGGGGTAAAAATTATGGGAGATGGAAATATACTTAATAAACTTCCAATTTCAGCATCAACTTTATATGCAAAAAATATTTTTAATTTTGTTTCAAACTTATTAGACAAAGAAAGTAAAAAAATAAATATCAACTTAGATGATGAAATTATTAAAAAAACTTTATTAAGATAAATTTATGGAAATAGACCCTTTTATATTTAGACTAAGCATTTTTATTTTATCAATATTTATAGGATATTATGTTGTTTGGAGTGTAACACCATCATTACATACTCCTTTGATGTCGGTTACAAACGCTATATCATCAGTTATCATAGTTGGTGCTATTATTGCTGGATTAGCTGGTAATAATGAGACCATTTTTAACAAATCAAGTATTTTTGGTTTTTTAGCAATATCACTGGCAGCTATAAATATTTTTGGTGGATTTTTAGTTACGCAAAGAATGCTTGCCATGTACAAAAAAAAGAAAAAGGACAAAAGATGATCTCACCAAATTTATCAGCAATTTTTTATTTGATTTCAGGTGTTTTATTTATTCTAGCGTTAAGAGGACTTTCATCACCTGAAACATCGCGCCAGGGTAACTTATTTGGAATAATAGGAATGATAATTGCAATAAGTGTAACTTTTTTATCAATTGGAAATTTTTCGAGTGGATTTATTTATGTATTAATTTTTCTATCGGTAGGTGGTTTAGTAGGCGCTTTTATTGCATATAAGATTCCCATGACAGCAATGCCTGAATTAGTTGCTGGATTTCATAGTTTAGTTGGACTTGCGGCGGTCTTTGTTGCTATTTCTGCATTTTTAAATCCAAATGCCTTCAATCTTGGCTCCACTGGGAACATAAAGCTTGGAAGTTTAATAGAAATGTCAATTGGTGCTGCTGTAGGTGCTATCACTTTTTCTGGCTCAGTTATTGCTTTTTTAAAACTTCAAGGGATAATGTCTGGAGCTCCTATTACTTTTAAAGGTCAGCATCCGCTTAATGCAATAATACTTGTTTCAATAGTATTACTAATTTACTTTTTGTGTTCATCACAATCTCAAGAATACTTCTGGGTGTTATTAGCAGTATCTTTTTTGATCGGCTTTTTGTTAATAATTCCAATTGGTGGTGCAGACATGCCAGTTGTGATCTCAATGCTTAATTCTTATTCAGGTTGGGCAGCAGCAGGGATAGGGTTTACCTTAGAAAATACAGCGCTGATAATAACTGGTGCATTAGTTGGATCCTCTGGGGCAATTTTATCATATATAATGTGTAAAGGAATGAACCGTTCATTCTTTAATGTAATATTAGGGGGATTTGGTGCAACTGAACAATCTTTGGGATCTCAAGACAAAGAACAAAGACCAGTAAAAAGTGGCAATGCTGATGATGCAGCTTTTTTAATGAAAAATGCTTCGTCAGTAATAATAGTTCCAGGATACGGCATGGCAGTGGCACAAGCCCAACATGCTTTAAGAGAAATGGTTGATACTTTAAAGAAGAATGGCATTAAAGTCTCTTACGCAATACATCCTGTTGCAGGAAGAATGCCAGGCCATATGAATGTATTGTTAGCTGAAGCAAATGTTCCATATGATGAAGTTTTTGAATTAGAGGAAATTAATAATGACTTTGCAAATGCCGATGTAGCATTTGTTATTGGAGCTAATGATGTTACTAATCCAGTTGCCAAAACTGACCCTCAAAGTCCAATTTATGGAATGCCGGTGCTAGATGTAGAAAAGTGTAAGTCAGTTTTATTTGTTAAAAGAAGTTTGTCTCCAGGTTATGCAGGAATTGATAATGATTTATTTTACAAAGAAAACACATTAATGCTTTTTGCTGATGCAAAAAAAATGACAGAAGACATAACTAAAAACTTATAATTTTTAATGAGTACTAAAATTTTTTGTGATATAGCAGATTTATCACTTATCAAAAAATTCAATAAAAAAAAAATTGTAAAAGGATTTACCACTAATCCAAGTTTAATGAGGAAAGCTGGTGCTAAGAATTATGAAAAATACTCAAAAGAAATTTTGAAAATTTGTAAAAAAAAACCAATTTCTTTTGAAGTATTTGGTGATGATTATAAAAGTATGAAAGATCAAGCTTTAAAGATTAATAAATGGGGTAAAAACGTTTATGTTAAGATTCCAGTTGTAAATTCAAAGGGATTTTATACTGGTAAAATTATAAAAGAATTAAATCAAAAAAAAATTAAATTAAATATAACAGCTGTTTATACAGCTAAACAAACAAAACAAATTCTCAATTCAATAAACAAAAAAACAAATTTGATTATCTCAATATTTGCAGGGCGAGCAGCTGATACCGGTAAGGATCCAATACCAGAATTTAAAAAAAGTATATTACTTGCAAAAAAATTTAGCAATGTTGAGATTCTATGGGCTAGTGTTAGAGAGCCCTATAATTATTTGCAATCCAAACAACTTGGTTGTCATATTATAACAATACCACCAACTATAATTGAAAAAATTGAAAAATTTGGCAAAAGTTTTAGTAAGCTTACAAAAGAGACAGTAAAAAATTTTCTTAACGATAGTAGAAAGTCAAAATTTAAAATTTAAAAAAATTGGTTGCGGGGGACGGATTTGAACCGCCGACCTTCAGGTTATGAGCCTGACGAGCTACCAGACTGCTCCACCCCGCGTTATAATTAAATTCTATTTTTTAATTTATTTAATTTTTTTACACGCTTAATATTCTCTTGGAGAATACGTTTTTTTTTCTCAGATGGCTTTTCATATGTATTTTTAAGTTTTATGATCTTAAAAAAACCATCTCT
>CEUJ01117202.1_pt1 | contig 41055 bp, 36 predicted proteins | sample 361531 | NCBI WGS metagenome assembly CEUJ01 (sample SAMEA2622842, study PRJEB7988) | marine metagenome | biome: marine biome (ENVO:00000447); feature: marine epipelagic mixed layer (ENVO:xxxxxxxxx); material: "saline water (ENVO:00002010), including plankton (ENVO:xxxxxxxx)" | depth 140 m | reverse complement strand
ATTCCAATCAATTTATTGAAATTGCCTGGATATGAACTGGTGAATTCCCGTGCCCAAGCAAATAATGTTTTGCGGAACATAAAAGATTTTAAAATAATTGAATTTGACTTTAATAATATCGATTTAATTGGGCCAGCATTTGCTGATGAACTGATACGTAAAATTAAGATAGACAATCAATTAGCAGATATTCATTGGATAAACTCAAATAATACCGTTGACATAATGATGTTTCGAGCCTTGAATCGTTTCTCTTAATTAAAAAAATTTTAAATACGTTGGACTACAGAAATTTTTTAGGGTCTCACTTTATTGGGACTCAGAGGGCGGAGCCTTATCTAAAATGATTGATTTTCATAATCATATTTTACCTAACGTTGATGATGGTTCAACCTCAATGGAGATGACTTTAGATATGATGAATCACGCAGTTGAACAAGGTATTACTGATGTTGTAAATACCGTCCATTATCAGCATCCAAAAGTTGATGGACTTGATATATCATATAATAGAATTAATAAAATAACTAATAATCTTCAATATGAACTAGACAAGAATTCAATTCCTATTAATATCCATATTGGATCAGAGGTGTTTTTTTATCCAAACCTAACTAAAATTCTTGATGATCAACTTGCTACGATTGGTAATGGTAAGTACATGCTTATTGAGTTTTTGCCAAATATTATGCCAGTAAATCAAAAAAATACTCTCTTTAATTTGAAGATGTTGGGTGTTACTCCTATTATCGCTCATCCAGAAAGATATAAGCCTGTTCAAAAGGATATAAATTTGGTCTATGAATGGCTTTCTGCAGGTTGTTTAATTCAGATAGACGCTGGAAGTCTGTTAGGTAGGTTTGGAAAAACTGCCACTGCAATATCACAGAAAATAATAATGAGAAATTGGTGCCAAATTTTAGGCTCAGATGCACATGACAATAAAAGAAGAAATTTCCTTCTTAAGGATGCATATGAATTGACAAAAAATATGATAGGAGAGGACGCTAAACCATTAGTTTATGATAATCCTATGGCTGTAATAAATGGAAAATCCATTATTATTGAACCTGAAGAAAATAAAATAGAAAAAGGGAATAGTTATTGGGATAAATTTATGTTCAAGAAAAAAAAATAAATTACAAATGAAATCAATACTACTAATAATAATAGTCTTTATACACGTCCATATTTATGCACAGTCGGACTTTAAGAACTCTAAAGTATCATATAGTCAATTTTTTAACGAAAGATATATTGCAAACCAAGATGGAACCATAATGATGAAAGTAAATATTTGGGGACATATTCAAAACCCGGGTATGCACATCATTAATGATGGCACTGATTTTGCGTCCTTATTATCCATTGCGGGTGGCCCATTAGATGGAGCAAATTTAAAAAGTATACGTTTATACAGAGAAATTCCAGACAAAAATGGGAAAATTGTTTATGATATAGATTTAGATAATTTCATCAGGACAGGAAGTAGATCAAATTTCATTAGTTTAAATCCAAATGATACAATTATAATTCCCCAAAAATTTTCCTATTCAATTTTTGATCAAATAGGTGCACTTAATGCGATTTTTTCAGCAGTCATGATATTTCTACAAATTCAATTATTAACAAATAATTAATGAATCAATCATCGAATAATAAATTAGATATTAGTAATAATTCTAGAGATGATTATCAGTTAACTTTTCAAGATTATGTAGTCATAATCCGTATACATTTTAAATTAATAATCTTCATGACATTACTTGGATTATTAATTAGCACATATATGACATATAGTATACCTCTATCCTTTCAAGCGACTGCAACAGTAGAAATAAGAGAAAGACCTGGTGCAAATATGGTAATGGATTTTTCTGGTAATACTAATAAGAACAGATTAGTGAATGAAATTCAGGTGATTATGTCAAGGTCACTTGCTAAAGAAGTTGTCAAAGATTTATGGGATTCAGAAAGAAGAAATAATTTACATGTTTTTGGTACAAGAAAATTTTATCCAAAAGGGCACAATTTTAGAAATATGCTAAAAACACTGGTTAGCTTAGGCATGTATGATTTTAATCTTGATATACCAAAAAAGTACAAAGAAAATTATAATGAATCTATTGGGGAACAATTTGCAGGAAATATTATTTCTAACCTAAATGTCAATAATATCAGAAATACAAATATTATAAAAATAAGTTTTTCAAGTCCAAATGCAGATGAGGCTAGAAGAATAGCAAATATCATTGCTGAGACATACATAAGATACGATAGTGAACGTAGTAAAAAAAATGCACACAAAACTGTAGAATTTCTTGATTCTCTTGTTTTTCATCAGCAAATAGAAATTGAAGAAAATGAAAAAAAGATTAGAGATTTCAAATTAAAAAATAATATGTACAGTCTAGACGGTGATGCCTCTTCAATCATACCACAGTTAAACCTTTACGAAAGTGAGTTATTTGATATCAAATCACAAATTAATATCAGGAAAGAAAAAGTTGAGATTCTTAATTCGAAATTAACTATTGAAGAAAAAACACTTACAAGCCAGTTGACCAATGATCTTAATTATCAATTGAATTCCATTAGAATTGATATTGGACGTCTTGAGTCGCAAATTGTACAAAACTCTAATACATATGGACCAAACCATAGTGTAGTAGCAGAACTCAAAAACAAATTGAATAATTTAAAAAATGAACTCGATGAAAAAGTTGATTTGTTTATTGCACAAGGTATTAAAGTCCAAGACCCTTTAGTTGCAATCCAGGATATGGTAACTGAATTATTGAACCTAGATTCTGAAATAATCAGTTATGAATTAAGACAGTCAGAGGTTAAAAAGATGCTGACATTTTTTAATACAAAATTGAATGGTCTACCAAAAAAACAAATGGAACTTGCTAGGTTGAATAGAGATGTAGAAGTTTTGAATCAGAATTATTTGTTTTTAAGGCAGAGATTAGAAGAGGCTAAAGTCAATGTTGCAGTCCAGGTTGGTAATGCTATAATGCTCGATCAAGCACGAGCACCAAAGTCACCTATTGGTCCAAATCATAAAAGAAATATCTTATTAGGATTGGTATTGGGGCTTGGAACTGGACTAATAATAACATTCTTGATTGAATTCCTTGATAATACATTGAAAACAATAGATGAAATAGAAAAGTACCAGTTATCAGTTTTAGGTATTATACCAGCAATTGGAAAAGAAATTACTAAAAGGGGTCAATACTCTATCTTATCAAAATTAGGTTCCGGAAATAATCAGCCAAATTCAAGATTAAAGAGGAGGCTAATAACAAGAGAAGATCCAAAATCTCCTATTTCTGAAGCTTATCGTAGTTTAAGAACAAATATGTTATACTCAAGTCAAGATAAAATTAAGTCTATTCTTGTTTCCAGTGCAGGACCTGGTGAAGGAAAAACAACAACAGTTGCTAATTTGGCCATAACTTATGCTAATCTAGGTAAACGAACATTACTTGTTGATACTGATTTGCGACGACCAGTTGTTCATAAAGTTTTCGATAAAGAACGTGAGCCAGGAGTAACAAATTATCTTTCTGGGCAAACTGAGGATATAAAATCTTTAATTAAATCAACAGAAATAAATAATCTCTATATTATTACTTCAGGTATAATACCTCCAAACCCCTCCGAGATGCTTGGATCAACAAGGATGACAGATCTTGTAAGATTGCTTGAAGAAGATTGGGATATGATTTTATTCGATAGTCCACCTCTTGTGGCAGTTACAGATGCAAATATGATTTCTAAGGAAATTGACAAAATTGTTCTTGTCGTGAAAGTAGGACAAACAGATAAAAAGGCATTCCATCATACTTTTGCAAATTTGAAGCATATTGATGCACCACTTGGTGGAATAATTATGAATGCTGTTACAAATAAAAGTAGTTATGGTTCATATTACTACTATTATTATCAACAGTATTACCATTATTATGGCAGTGATAAAGAATAAATTCAAATTTACACAACCTTTATTCAGATTATTAAATTTTAAGATTTTTTATAAAAAATAAAATTGTAGTCTAATGAATAACAGTGATTTTAAGTTGATTAATATTGGCTGTGGATTAAACCCTAAAAAAAATTTCACAAACTACGACCATAATATTTTCATTTTTTTTGCTAAGGTTCCATTTCTAAGAACTCTTTTTAAGAAAATTCATTTTATTCCATTTGGGTATATTCGGTTTATGGAAGTTAAAAAAGAGTTTAACATTTTATATTGTGACGCGACAAAAAAAATACCAGAAAAGAGCAGCACTGTTGATTTAGTCTATTCATCCCATATGATAGAGCATTTAGATTCAAAAGAGTTGCAATCGTTTTTTGAAGAGTGTAAAAGAGTACTAAAGCCAAATGGGTATTTAAGAATAGTAGTTCCAGATTTTGACTATTTGATAGACATTTACAATAAAGATTCTGACGTGGATAGTTTTATTAAACGAAGTGATTTAGTTGGAAAAAAACCAAAATCATTAGTTAAAAAAATACAGTATATCCTTCAAGGTCATGGATGGCATCATCAAATGTTTAATAAAAGATCGCTTGAAAAAAAACTTACAGATTCAGGTTTTTCAAATATTAGGTTTTTGGAGACAAACGAAACTTCGATTCCTTTTTACACTGGTTTAGATTATGATGAGTTTAAAGAAATAAGCTTGTATTGTGAATGTATTAAACCATCGTAAAATGAATTACAATTTTTTCACCTATGGTTAACATGTTAAAAAAACATTGTTTTAATTTATACAACTTCATTAAAAAAATATTTTTAATACTATACGCCAAATTAAAAATTAAAATTACACCTAGTAGTATTACTCTGGACGCGTACCTACTTTTAAATGGAGTGAATACTTTTTCAGAAGGGTACACAAAACAAATAGTCGGTCAAGTATCTTTAATTAAGGATATTATAAATAAAAATCAAATTACCAAGGTTATGGAGATTGGATTCCACGCAGGGCATTCGGCAGAATTAATGTTAGAATTTAAAGAAATTAGTTTAGTTAGTTTTGATATAGATCAATATCCTTATACCAAAATTGGATATAAGTACATTAAATCCAAATATCATTCGAGGCATATTATGATAAGAGGAGATAGCACTATTTCTATACCAAATTATATAGCGGAAAACCCGGGAATTACTTTTGATTTAATTTTTATTGATGGGGGTCATGAATATGAAATTGTAAAAACCGATATAATAAATTGTAAGAAATTGGCTGGACGAAATACAATTGTTATTGTAGACGATACGGTCTTCTCTAAAGTTTACGATTATAGTGCAGGTCCTACTAAAGTATGGGAAGAGTCAATAGAATCAAAACAGATAATAGAGATTGGTCGAAAAGAATTTGATGATGGGCGAGGAATGGCTTGGGGAAAATATAATTTTTTCAATTGAGAGCATTAGCAATTGAAAAAAAGTATTTAGTTTGACTTTAGAATTGAAAAATAATTTAAATAAAAAGTGGGATTTGATTATTACCCCACAAAGAGGATTATTTGAGTTACATCTTTCTGAAATATGGAAATATCGAGATTTACTATACCTTTTTATTAAAAGGGATTTTACTACCTTTTATAAACAAACAATTCTTGGTCCTTTATGGTTTATTATACAACCGTTTATTTCAACGATTATTTTTTCATTTATTTTTAATAGAGTTGCGAAAATTCCTACTGAAGAAATCCCACCATATCTATTTTATTTGTCAGGCATCATTGCGTGGAACTATTTTTCTGAGTGTTTGACAACCACATCAAATACGTTCACCTCTAATGTAAATATCTTTGGAAAGGTGTATTTCCCTCGGATTATTATGCCATTATCAAAAGTAATATCAGGCTTGATAAAGTTTTTTATACAGTTTGTGCTATTCCTTGGCCTTTATATCTACTATGTGTTGCTGGGGAACCAATCTATGGCACCTAGTTTTTATTTAATTATAGTTCCAATATTAATTTTCCAAATGGCATTGCTTGGTCAAGGTCTAGGGATGATTATTTCATCTTTGACAACTAAATATAGAGACTTGAGTTATATTTTAAATTTTGGAATACAACTGTTAATGTATGCTTCACCCATTGTCTACCCTTTATCAATAGTACCAGAAAAATATAGATTAATTATAATCAGCAATCCTATGACACCTATCATAGAGATATTCAGAAATGCATTATTAGGAACCGGGCAAATAAATATGATAATGTATATTTATTCAATTGTCATGACATTAGTTCTATTTATTATTGGGCTCATAATATTTAATAAAGTAGAAAAATCATTTATTGATACAGTATGAGCGATTATGTAATTGAAATAAAAAACCTATCGAAAAAGTACCAGTTAGGTATTATATCCACTGGTACATTGGCAGAAGATTTATCTAGAATTTGGTCACGTTATATTTCAAAAAATAATTCAAATTTACCAATATTTGAAAATGATACATCTTCTATAAATCATAATAATAAAAAATGGGCGTTGAAAAATATAAACTTGAATATTAAAAGAGGAGATGTTGTAGGGATTATTGGGAATAATGGTGCAGGAAAATCAACATTATTAAAAGTGTTATCAAGAATAACATCTCCAACTACTGGGATGGTAAAAATTGAGGGAAGGATTGCTTCATTACTGGAGGTTGGTACTGGGTTTCATCCTGAACTAACAGGAAAAGAAAATATATTTTTAAATGGAGCAATTCTAGGTATGTCAATGAGTGAGATTAATCAAAAACTTGATAAGATTATCGATTTCTCTGGCATCAATTTATATATCGATACCCCAGTAAAAAGATATTCAAGTGGGATGAGGGTTCGTTTAGCATTTTCTGTTGCAGCTCATTTAGATCCAGAAATACTTTTAATCGATGAGGTATTAGCTGTGGGTGATGCAGACTTTCAAAGAAAATGTTTAGGAAAAATAAAAAATATTTCAGAAGTCGGTAGAACTGTACTTTTCGTTAGTCATAATATGACTGCAGTAAAATCTTTATGCAATAAGGCAATAGTAATTGATGAAGGAAAAATTATTTATGAAAATAATTCAATTGAAGCTGTTAACTACTATTTAACAAGAGGTTCGAAAGAAATTATTGATGAATATAAATGGAATATAGATAATGCTATTGGCGATTCACGATTAAAGATTTTAGGCGTTAAAATAATTTCTCAAAAAGGAAATTATATTACAGTTGATTCAGGATTTAAAATTAAGATTAAATGTTTGACCTCTATGACAAAATCTCCTCTTAACATGGGTATTGCAATATTTTCTAATGATGGATTAATGCTTACTCATTCCTATTTACCAGTAGTAGATCCTGAGTTATTAAAGCCTGGGTATTATACTGTTACAGCTTTAATTCCACCATCTATATTTAATCAAGGTATTTATAATCTAAAAGTCTGGTATGGACTATCCAATAATGAGAACCTAGGTACAATTGATGACAAGCTATCATTTGAAATTATTGCTTCAAACAGTAAGCATTCAATGAATGATTCGAGAGCTTTGTTAAACCTAGATATTCACTTTTCTACGAAATATATAAGTGATTAAAAGACCACCGTCCCTTCTGCGTGAAATTTTTTAATCTATATCCTGAATTTTAAATAATAAAAAAATTTTGTGATAAATAAAATTATCAATGGAGAATAATATGCAGTTTATGGCAATGAATAAAGTATTATGTCTATCATCACATCCGGATGATATAGAGTATGGTACGCTAGGAACAATGTTAAAGTATAATAAAACAAATTTTGATATATTTGTTTTCTCCGATGGAGGAGATTTTGATTTAAGTACTGGAATTAAAAGACAAAAAGAATGCCAAAATATTTGGGACTCTATTTCAAACGTTAATGGAGATTTTGCAAATAAATTATTTGTAAAAGATATGTCAGAGGATGAATGGGTTTCATTAATAGAAAAAAAATATAACATAGATGATTACGATTGCATTTTTACAATCACAAAATATGATTCACATTTTGAGCATAGAATGATAAACCATATTGCATTTGCGTTAACGAGAACTTCAAAGTGTGGAATACTAACCTATAAGACTCCTTCAACTCTTGAAAATTGGGTACCCAATATCTATGTATCGATTGATGATGTAATTGAAAAAAAAGTCAAGTTATTGGAAAATTTCAAAAGCCAGATAATAAAAAAAACGGCAGGAAAAATTTATTTCGAAAGGGAAAGTATACTAGCCTTCCATAAAAATTATTTGGCATCGAAAACTGGTATTAAACATGTTGAGATGTTTAAAGTAGTTAAATATTTTAGTTAATTATTTCTGAAAATTAGTATCTAGTGTAAAATCATAATGAAATATATCTACAAGAAAATTAAGTACTCTCTTAATGTTTACGAAAAATCATTATTATCCCATTTTTTGATTTTATCTAATCCAAAAAGAATAATTGAACTAGGAATTGATAAAGGTTCTACGACCAAATACATTCAAAAAACATTATTAGAAAATGGAATAGATATAAAATATTATGGATTTGATTATGATCATGTAATTAATGATTTAATCAATAATGATCGCACAATAAAAGAGCTAGTTGAAAAAAATAAATTACAATTTATAAAAGGGAGTCTTCCAAGTACGTTAGAAATATTTTTAGATGAAGATGATGAATGTTTTGACTTTATATTAATTGATGCAACCGGTGATTATCAAAATGTATATGGCGAGTTATCTTTACTTTGGCCCAAACTTTCAGATACTGGCTTTATTATGTGCCATTTTCACAGAGAGAGGTTGCAATATGCAGTAAATTATTTTGCGAAAAAAAATAATGCTAATTATATACCTTTATATAGAGAATATAATGATTCAAAAATTTATTCTACATTGGCAGTATTAAGTAAGCCAACCATCAAGTTTAATACTTTTAATTGGATGAAATATCATTATAACCTCAACAAATTTCCAGGATATTATCGTATAAAAAAAATCATTGGATATTTCAGATAAACCAAAAAAAAATTTAATTCTAATTTCACCATATTTTGGGAATTGGCCAAAATGGTTTGATGCGCATTTAAAATCTATCGAATTTAATAGTTCAATTGATTGGTTAATCCCTACAGACTGCCAAGTTCCATCAAAATACCCAAATAATATAAAATTTATTCCAACAGACCTTCTTTCTCTCAATCAGAAAATAAATCATCTTTTTAACCAAAAAATACCTCTTTACAAAAATCCTAGAAAATTTTGCGATTTAAAACCTTCTTATGGAAAAATTTTTGAGAAACATATATCAAAATATCATTTTTGGGGGTTTACTGATTTGGATATAATTTGGGGAAATATCAGAAAGTTTATAACGAACGAAATTTTTCAAAATAGTGATATCATTTCGAGCAGATTAAATGCCATTTCAGGCCATTTCACCTTGGTTAGAAACACAAAAAAATTAAATGATTTATATTTGCAGATTCAAGATTACGATAAAAAATTACAAAATGAACAATTCCAATGGTCTGATGAAATCCATTTTACAAATCTTATTTTAGAAAAAAATAAAAAATCCACTTCAATCAGAACATATTGGCCTAAATATTTGTTGAATGTGGAAAATGGAATTGACTCACATCAAGAATACCACCTCGATAGATGGAGATGGGAAAATGGGAGTGTAATTAATACTATTACTAAGAATGAAGTGATGTACCTTCATTTTATTAATTGGAAAAATAAAATAACCAAAAATGAAGCTATTTATGCTAATTCACCGGAATCATTCATAATCTCTTATAATGGTATTCACATAAAACAAAATAATCGTATATCAATTATTTGTAATCATATTAAAAACATTTTCTTTGGATATTGGACTACTGAGTGGCAAAGAAACCAAATAAAATTATTAAAACAAAAAATTGGTCAAATTAAGGTATATTTTTTTAAGGATCGGCAGTCTGAGACAGATTAACCTAATACACCCATTTACTCCGAAGGCAGCAGGGGTTGTCGAAAAAAGCATTCCTCAGTACCATTCTCAGCCGCACGCATTATCCTTAAATCGTTTTGCAACAGAATATAGTGATAGGTGTAACCTAGATTATTTTACAGATAATTATTTTTTCTATACAATAAACCAAAAATCATTAATATATAGATTTTTTCCTGTCGATTTCAGTTTTAGAGGTAATCATAAAAAATTTAGGAAACAAAGTTCACGTAAATGTCTAAAAGCTTATAAAAAAGAACTGCCACATACTACAATCATTAATATGTCTGGGCATTCAAGTCAATTTTCATTTGAACTTTCCCAATTATTAATATCCAAAGGCAGAAAATATATTCCTATGCTTGGAGGACAACACTTTAGCGATAATTTAAGAAATCGTGAATTTTATGGTAAGGCTGATCACATACTTGTTCATACAAAATATTTAAAGAAATTAATGTTAGATACCAACTTATTTCAGGACTTAGATATTCGCGTTTTTCCACTAGGTGTTGATATAGATATTTTTAAACCAAAATCAAAAATAAATAGCAATTCTAATAATAAAATCAAACTTCTATATGTTGGGATGATTGTTGAAAGAAAAAGAATTCATATAGGCATAGATGTTGTTAAAGGATTATTATCAAATGGTTTTCATGATGTACAATTTGATGTTATTGGTCCAGTTGTATCAGATAAATACTTGGAAAAGATTAAACGCTTAATTAGAAAAAATAATCTTAATGATAATGTTAATATTATTGACCAGATATCACATAAAAGTTTAATCTCATACTACCAGGAAGCTGACTTATTTATTTTTCCTTCAGATCGAGAGACTTTTGGTATGGTCATAATTGAGTCAATGGCCTGTGGAACGCCAGTAGCGGCCATAGATTGTATGGGAGGGCCTTCAGAAGTAATTGAACATAATTATAATGGTTTACTCTCCAATTTAAATGATTACACTGAATCCATAATAAAATATTTCAAAGATAATAGGCTAAAAAGATACATAATTGATAATGCGATAGAAACTGTTAAAGAGCAATTCTCCTTACAAAAGACATATAAAGTTTTGGTTAATTCTATAGATGGTTAAGGTTGTTCTTTATACTCCTGGAGAGTTAGCACAGTCTTCATATGTTCATACTGGATTTTTTGAATTAGAAAAACAAAAATATTTAAAGTGTTATGTTAAGATAAGATTTAAGAAAGACTTAGGCACTCTAGAGATACTAAAAAATAAAAAAAAATATTCTAAAAGACCTCATCCAAAGACTTCTTTTTATGATGTAGTCATTGATAAAAATAAAGTTATAAGAATTGCTATTGATTTAGATGACAACCCTTCTAGATTTAGTGCTCCAGCTCTTAAAACGTGTAAATATATTTTTAAAAGAAACTTTCAAAACTATTATGTCAATCAATTATCCTTAAAACATCGCCAAAAATTATTTCCTTTAGGGATTACCACTGGATGTGTATCTAAAAGTAGGCATAGTACATTAAAGATATATTTGGGTTTGTTTGTATACTTATTACTGGTAAATATTAAATTTGACAAATTGTTATTTTCCAGATTATTAACAGTTTTTAAATCTTTTAAAAATAATTATTATTTTGATAAAAGTAATAGAAATATAGAATTCTTGAGATATGGGAATATAAAACAAAAAAAAAGGCAAGTACTTTACCAAACCAGATGTTTTGAAGATGATAGTGCAATCGATACTAAATCATTACATATTTATAGAAATAAAATAATAAGCCAATTAAAATCCAATCTTGGAAATAACTTTAAAGGTGGTTTTATTAAATCAAATGTCTCAATCAAAAACTTTAATGATAATATTTCAAATATAAAAACAAAAGATTATTACAAAGAGATTGCAAATTCTCAGATCACAGTTTACTCAAACGGTTTAACAACCTCTCCCGCTTGGAAATTGGTTGAGTATCTATCAAAAGGGAATGCAATAATTGCAGAAAACATTAATTTTGAATTACCCTTTAAACTTGAAAATAATAAACATTTAATTTATTTTGACAATCCTAATGATTGTGCAGCAAAAGCAAAAAAATTAATTAGAGATAGAAAAAAAATTAGTTTTTTATCAAAAAATGCGTTGGATTACTTTCATAAGTATGTTGATCCTATGCAAAATATCAAACGCATTATTAATCTTTTAATCGAATTAGAAAAAAAGAAATAAGATTCTAGAACATATTTCTAAATTATTTTTCAAATAAAATTAAGTGCGTAAAAATTAATATGATTATTGGAAATGGTTTAATCGGTAAACATTTCATGATTGATTTTTTTAAATCTGATAAAATTATATTATTTGCAAGTGGAGTATCGGATTCTCTATGTAAGGATGAATCTCAATTTAAGCGAGAAGAAAATTTATTACTTAGCTATTTAGAAAATTCAAAAAGTATTAATTATTTTATTTATTTTAGCACGATTAGTATTTATGATCCTTCAATAAATAATTCACCGTATGTAAAGCATAAAATGAAAATGGAGTCATTAATATTAAACTATCCAAATACTATAATTTTTCGAATTGGGCAGGTAGCTAGTCAGAAAATGGGTAATAAAAACAATCTATTAAATTTCATTTATAATGCAATAATTTCAAAAAAAAAAATAGAATTATGGAGCAATTCATATAGAAGTATAATTGACATTGAAGATGTTGTAAAAATCATAAATAAAATAATTACAGATTCATCTATTAATGAAAGAATAATAAATGTTGCTAATCCAAAATTCAATTCAATAAATGAAATTGTAAATGTTTTTGAAAAGGTAAAAAGTATGAAAGCAAGGCATTTAATCTTGAATAAAGGTGAGGAATATGAGGTCAATTTAGATTTAATTAGTTCTATTGCTCCTGATATTGAAATTAATTTTGATAACACATATTTAGAAAGAGTGATAAAAAAATATTACTTATAAAGCAATAATTAAAAAAACATAAAAAAATATATTTACCAATTTCTCATTTAAAATAAAAAATTGACTTTATATTAATAAAAGAAGAGGATCTACTTTATAAAGAATATTTATATTAATCACGGATCAAAGCATCATGCAAAGAAATCTGGATATAATCGCATTTTAGATTATAAAAAGGGTTTAAAAATACCAGTTGAACCCGAAATCATACCCTATAGGATTAGAAGTTTTATATCAAAAACTATTTTTAATGATATTGGTTATGATACCCAAAGTATAGAAAAAGAATTTCAATTATATTTAAAACTAAGAAAAATTAATAAAAGCACCTTGGTTCATTATCTTAATGGTGAACGCGATATAAGGTATTTAATTAAATTATACAATAATTCAAATTTCATAAAGTTTGTTGCAACTTTCCATAAGCCTAAATCAATCTTACATAAAATATTCAAAAAAAATAAGACACTTAAATATCTTGATGGAGTTATTGCTCTTGGGAGTAATCAGGCTGCCTTTATAAAAAATGATTTAAAAATCAAAAATGTCAAATGTATTCCTCACGGAATAGATACAGAATACTTTTGTCCAAATAAATTGATTGAAAACAAAAAGGAAAATGTTCATTCAATTTTATTTGTTGGTCAGCACCTTCGAAATTTTGAACTTTTTAATTGTATCACTACTATTATAAAAGAAAAATGGAAGAAAATAAATATTAATGTAGTCTTGCATCCAAGTTATGTCCAATTTTTAAAAAATAAAGAATTCTTAAATATTTATTCAGATATATCAGATCTTCAACTAAAAAAACTATATCAGAATTCATCTTTTTTATTATTACCTCTCAAAGATTCTACAGCGTGCAATTCAATGCTTGAATCTTTGGCATGTGGTACTCCAGTCCTTACAACTAAAGTTGGTGATAATACAGATTATTTAGATGATAGTTGTTCAATTATGTTAGGTAATGATCCTAACGATTTCATTGACATAATCGAAAAATTTGTTTCAAATGGCATTGATAGGAGAATGAGGCACAGTGCTAGAAAAAAAGCCCTAGAATTTGACTGGAAAGAGATATCCAAAAAAATTAGCTCCTTTCATAAGGATATTATTTTATAATGTGTGGTATTCTTGGTGAACTAGTTTCAGATAAAAAACTTATCTGTAAAGATAAGTTTCTAAATATGCTTGCTATGAGTGGTAATAGAGGACCAGATAATACTGGTTACATTAATTATAATAATAAACTACAATTTGGATTTAATAGGTTAAGTATCATAGATCTAAGTGAAGTTGCAAATCAACCTATATATAGCAAGGATGGTAGATATATCATGGTTTATAATGGCGAAGTCTATAATTATCTTTCGATAAGAAAAGATTTAGAGGAACAAGGGGTTAAGTTCATTAGCAAAGGAGATTCTGAAGTTTTAGTTGAAGCATTTTCTAAATATGGAATTGAAAAGACAGTTTCTATTATCGATGGAATGTTTGCGATTGGTCTTTTTGACAAAAAATTAAAAACTACATACTTGATTAGAGATCATGCCGGAATAAAACCACTACATTATGGCTATAACAAAAAGACATTGGTTTTTGCTAGCCAGTACAATCAAGTCGCTCAGCATCCTTCATTTAAGGACAATCAATTAGATTCAAATATTTTAAAATTATTCTTTGAACAACATTTTATTCCAGCACCATACGGTCTTTTGAAAGAAACATATCAAGTTATGCCTGGAGAAATCATCACGTTTTGCTCGAATGGGAATATTCAAAGAGCACGTTACTGGGAACTTCCAAAACAAATAGAACCTTCCATTCACAACAGGGATGAAGCGATAAACTTAATTTCAGAAAGCTTAATGAAATCAGTCTCAATGCAACTTGCTTCAGATGTTCCAATTGGTTCCTTTTTATCTGGAGGAGTAGATTCATCTTTAATTTGTTCTTTTATGAAAGGAAGTGTAAAACAGGGATTAAAAACATTTACGATTGGAAGCGATAGTGAAAAATATGATGAATCAAAAGATGCAAAAACGTTTGCAAAAATAATTGGTATGAAAAATAAAAATTATTTTATGGATAGCCATAAAGCATTGAATAATTTGGAAGATATTATGAAATCCATTACTGAGCCATTTGCAGATATTTCAATTTTCCCTACTTATATGGTTTCCAAATTAGCGAAAAGGGAGGTCAAAGTTTGTTTGTCTGGTGATGGTGGAGATGAATTATTTTATGGCTATGAAAGATTTTGGTCAGTGGCAAAAAATATTAAGGTGCAATATCTATTTTACTATATTAAATATTTATTATATGGTTTGGATAAGGTTTTTTCAAATAATGAAAGAATAAATAGCCTATGCCTATATGCAAAACAAGCAACTGCACATTATTCTTTGCACAATAGATTTAGTGAAAATATCCTAAAAGGATTAGCACCAGAATTGAATAATTTATCATCTCCACAAGATTATCTAACCTATGATTACCCCAATACGAATAGTGAATCTCAATTATTGAATTATATGAGATATGCAGAATTCTATGGGATGATGCAGAAAACCCTTAAAAAAGTTGACCAAGCAAGTATGAATAACTCTTTAGAGGTTCGCGTTCCATTTTTAAATAAAAAATTTATAGAAGATTCATTAAAAATTGATCCATATTTGAATTATGGCCCTAACTATCGAAAAAAATCAAAAAGGAAAACTCTTTTAATTGATATTCTTAAAAAAAGTCATCCGCAAAAGACATTGGATGGTAAAAAACGTGGTTTTTCAGTTCCATTACAAAAGTGGATAACTGATGATCTTTTAGAACCTATGTCTGATGTAATTATAGATAAAAATTTGATTCAATATTTTGGTATCAATGAAAATGAATTGAAAAAAATAATTACTGAGCATCGCAATGGAACTGACCATAAATGGCCAATTTTTACAATCTTTTCACTTTTTAGTTGGAAAAATAATCTATCCGCATAAAAATATTATATACTATACCAAATTTTGATACAGCTGGAAGTGGTAAAGCATTATTAAATATTGCAAGAAATTTAGATCAAAGTATTTTTGAACCGCATATATCCTGTAGTCATGATCGTGGTCAACTTTTCAAACTTGTTATAAAATCTGGAATACCTGTTCATCTTTACCAGACTACACATGATATGATTCCAAGGATTGCTGGAATAAAGAAATGTATCACAACTGCAAACTATTTTAAATCTCTTGGAATCGATCTAATCCATTCATTTCATTATGGAGCTGATTATTCTGAAGCATTAGCAGCAAAAATTGCGGGAATTCCCTGGATGTATACAAAAAAAAATATGAATTGGGGTGGGAGTTCTAAAAATGGATGGAAATTAAGGACCATTTTAGCCACACATATTATGGTTCAAAATAAAGATATGCTGCATAGATTTTTCCCAAATTCAAATAAGACTTCTCTTGTTCCTAGGGGAGTAGACATATCAGAATTTAAAAAAATACCTAGCAATCTATATCTTTTGAAGAAATATAAAATTAATAAAGATGAAATTATCATAATATGTGTCGCTAATCTCCATCCTGTAAAAGGTGTAGAAGTATTGATAAAAGCATTCAATCAATTGTATGGCGTAAACAATAATTGTCGTCTTTTTATTGTGGGTGATAATGATAATGTGTATGGAAAGAATTTAATTAAAATTTCGGAGCAACTACCATGTTCTTATAAGATTGAATTTACAGGTAAGGTCTTTAATGTTCATGATTACTATTCCATAGCTGATATCTTTGTATTGCCTACTTTAGATATCGGAAGAATTGAAGGCTCTCCTGTGGCGTTATTAGAGGGTAGTTCTTGTGGGAAAAAAGTTTTAGCTAGTGATGTCTCTGGTATAAGGGATATTTTAGTGAATTTCCCAGAATGTCTAATTGAGCCAGGAAATGTAGATGCACTGTTTAAAAAACTAGAAAATCTCGTCAATGACATTAAAAATGGTGTAAATAATAATAACAATTTATCTCAATACATTAGAGAAAACTTTAATATCAGCGTTGAAACAAAAAGGCATGAAAAAATATATAAAAAATACTTTAACCACTGAATTAAACTATTTTAAAAGAGAAAAAATCAAATTTATTTTGTAAATGTTTTAATCAATAATTATTGGTAATGAATAAAAATATAAACCTTTTAACTAAACCCCCTAGAAGAACACCTATAATCGTATCACAGAAAATAAAATTTATATTAAAAAATAAAATATTTTGTGAACTAGGGTGTGCTGAGGGTGACAATTTAGCACTTGTGAACGAATATGCTAAACGAGTTATCGGTATAGATATTAATGTTGACCGAATCCATTTTGCCAAAGAAAGAAACCTTAATGTGGAAATATGTGATTATAGGATAGAATCAATACCGCGGGCAGATATTTACTATTTTTGGCCTAGTAACAGTTTGAGAGATACACCGTACTTGATTTGGAGATTAGTTTCCAAAATGCACCATAATCGAGTCATTATTTTTGGATGTGATAATGCTGTAAAAAATGATAGAATAATTTCATACATATATTCAATCTTTAGTAAAAGACTAACTTTTAGATATAACGAGGGTTCGGGTTTTAGGGAAAATGGTTTTTTTAGTATTAATATCATTTACACGTCTGATATCTTTTTTTTTAACTACATCATTATTTTCATCTTATCATTAACATTAAGATTAACTGCGTATTTGAACCACCGAATAAATTTTTGATTTCAAAGAGAATTTCCAATTATTGATGAATATTAAAAATTTCAGGTTATATATTTTCATTTTTTTCCTAGTGTTTCTATTTGGCTGGTGGAGCCAGCCAAATTCAATTGTAAATACTAGTCCAGATTCAGATGATTATATTGCCCTTGCTAGAGATTTTAATGACCCCATATCAGAGATAAGGCCTGTTTTTTTTCCACTTCTTCTGCGTTTTTGTATGGAGGTTGCGTCTAAACATTGGAAGTATCTTTATATATTTATTCAATTAACTCTGCACTCTTTGATTGCTTGCCTCCTTTTTAAGTTCCTTAGAAATTTTAAAATTTCTAAAATATCATCATCTTTTTTGACCATTGTGATTGGTTGTAATCCAAGTCTGTTATACTATTCTACTTATATATTGTCCGATTATTTACTTGCTCTATTAACTACCATAATATGGCTGATGATATTTGAATTGATAAAAAGAAAACCCAATGAAAAAGTAAAAAATGTCATTGTTATTATTATTGGAATTTTTTGTGGTTTCACGTCAATAACTAAGCCAGTTTCAATTTTTCTTTTTCTTCCTGTAATTTTATTTATCTCATTTCAAAACTCAATAAAAAATAAGGTAAAGATATGTCTGACAATTTTAGCCTTAAACTTTTTGGTATTTTTTTCTTGGGAATTTTACAAAAAAATTAATAGTCCAAAATTAATTTTTGAACCACTTGATACATTATCATATTCAATTAATATGACCTCTATTAGAGCAGGTTTATTTGAATACGGCAATGGAACGCCATTATATAAAAAAATTATTGAAGACGAAAGATTGACAGAAAAAGCAAAGACATTTAAAATAAATTTATCATATACAATGGATACTCAATCCGGTTTTATGGATTTTAAAAATTCATTTCATGATACTTTAAAATACGATAAGCAATTTGCCAATAAGGTCCTTTCCAATGCTCCTTTGAAACTTTTAATTGCTTCAATGTCAAATTGGCACTCTTTTTTCACAAAGAGAAGTTTTGGACCAAGTCCTACATCATTTGTAGGGATGCCAAAAATAGTCAAAACCTTTTATTCAAAGGGTTACGCTTATCTTTATAGACCATTTCTGCTCTTAGGTATCATAATTTCAGTTGCTTTTTTACATAAGAATAATGAAAAGGAATTACTATTATTATTTTTACTTTTTACTTTATACGCAAGTTTGACCACAGCAATATTCTCACCGCATGGTGGCGAATTTCCAAGGTATCGAGTTTGGATTGAATATATAATATGGATAATTGTATTTATCCCAGTAGGATATTTCATAGATTCAATAACAAAAGAGATAAAAAAATATAATGATGCATGATATATCAATAATAATCCCAGTTTTAAATGAGGAAGAATCATTAAATGAGTTGATTGATCAATTAGATGAATTAGTAAATAGAATGGATGAAAAATCGATTGAAATAATTTTCATTGACGATGGTTCTAATGATAATACTAATGGGATTATTGCAAAAAAAACTAAGGATAAAGATTATATTAAATTAATTACGCTTATAAGAAACTTTGGGCAGACCGCAGCAATAAGTGCAGGAATAGATAATTCAAACGGAAAGGTTTTGATAACTATGGACAGTGATTTGCAAAATTCTTGTAGTGATATTCCAAAGTTAATTAAAGAATTAGATAAGGGTTATGATGTTGTTAGTGGTTGGAGGAAAGAAAGACGTGATGGTTTTTTCACAAGAGTTTTACCTTCAAAAATTGCAAATTGTATTATATCCAAAATAAGTGGAGTCCATTTACACGATTATGGATGTACCCTTAAAGCATATAGAAAAGAAATATTAGAGGGAGTCAAACTTTATGGTGAAATGCATCGATTCATACCAATATATATATATTGGCAGGGAGGAAGAATTACCGAAATGCCCGTGGCGCATAATTACAGAAAATATGGTAAATCAAAATATGGATTATCTAGGACTTTTTCTGTGATAGCCGATTTAATACTTTTAAAATTTATGGAAAAACAACTTTCTCACCCCATACATCTTTTTGGAGGTTTTGCAATATTAAACTTTTTTCTATCAATAATCTGTTTTTTATTAATGCTATACTTTAAATATTCAGGACAAAAAACATTTATAGAAACCCCTTTACCTGAACTTGTCATATTGTTTATCATGGTGGGGGTATTGAGTCTTTTTATGGGATTTATTGCAGAAATATTAATGAGAACATATTTTGAATCTCAGGACAGAAAATCCTACAGTATTAAGTAAGGGTATGAATAGGTTTCAATAATATTAATTCAACTTTTGATAAATTGTATTAAATAGTATGTGTGGAATATATGGATTTACAACAAATGAAAGTGTTGTAGAAAAAAGTAATATATTAAAAAGTATAGGTCATAGGATTGAGCACCGTGGCCCAGATGAAAACAATCAATTTGTAGATGATTATATAGCATTAGGAATCAACAGATTAGGTATTCTAGACATAAAAAATGGAAGCCAGCCAATAAAAAGTAATGATGGCAATTATTTAATTATACATAATGGAGAAATATATAACTACAGAGAATTAAGGGAAAATCTAGAAGGCTTAGGTTATTTTTTTAATACTGATACTGATACTGAAGTTTTAGTCAATTTATTCCAGCATAAGGGAACAGAATGCCTTCATGATTTAAATGGAATGTTTGTCTTTGCCATTTATAATATCAAAACGAATGAAATTTTTATTGCTAGAGATAGATTTGGAATTAAACCTCTTTACTTTACAATAAATAATTCTGAGTTAATTTTTTGCAGTGAGTTAAAAGGTGTATTAGAACACCCAAAAGTTTCGCCAAGGATTTGTTATAAAGCAATTGATCAATATCTTACTATGGAATATATACCTGCACCATTAACAATATATGAGGGAATAAATAAGTTAGAAGAGGGACATTATTTTATTTGGTCAAAAAAATCAATGGTGAAAAATAAATGGTATAATTTTAGTTATACTCCAAAAAGTTATCTCAATAGTGAAAATGATTACATAAAAAAATTAGATGGATTAATTCATTCATCGGTCGATTATCGAACTATTAGTGATGTGCCATTGGGATGCTTTTTAAGTGGCGGTCTAGACTCTAGTTTGATTGCATATTATTTAACTCATCTAAATAGTAAACCTATAAATACATTTAATATCGGATTTGAAGATGAATCTTTTGATGAAAGCGACCAAGCAAAAGTAATATCAGAAATTTTGGCCACTAATCATAATAGCATGGTTTTTAGTAGTACAAAAATGGTTGAATTATTACCATCAATATGGTCTATGATGGATGAGCCTCTAGCAGATGCTTCCTTATTGCCAACTTATTTACTATCCCAGTTTACAAGTGAACAAGTAACAGTTGCATTGAGTGGTGATGGGGGAGACGAGGTATTTGCAGGTTACCCAACTTATTTAGCACATAAAATTGCATCGTATACCCCCAAGCAATTCAAATCATTATTCACAATCATTGCAAAATTGTTTCCAACAAACTTTGATAATATCAGTTTTGATTTCAAATTAAAACAATTCATCCGTGGATTAGGATATAGTCCAGGTATTAGACATCAATATTGGCTTGGATCATTTAATAAGAAAGATAAGGAAAGAGGTTATAAAAAGGAATTTTCTAATTTATTGGATAGGAATGTAAATATAGAATCATTAATAGAAAATCATTTGTGTGATTCAACAACAGATAATAATTGGGAAAAACATTTATTTCAAGATATGCGATTTTATCTACAAGATGATATGTTAGTAAAGGTTGATAGGGCAAGTATGGCAAATTCACTTGAAGTACGAATTCCTTATCTTGATCATCGAATAGTAGAATTTATGGCTTCTGTTCCAATTAATTTGAAATATAGGTTAACAACATCCAAGTATCTTCTGAAATCTCTAGGGCTAAATTATTTTCCTAAAGATATTGTTAATCGTCGTAAAAAGGGTTTTGGAATCCCAATTGCGAAATGGTTTTGTAAGGATTTAAAAACTCCATTATTGGATATTGCAAATAATCCTAATTCCTTTATCAATTCTATTTTTGACAAAAATTATATACATAATCTAATAAATGACCATCAAAAGAGAAAATTTGATAACCGTAAATTATTATGGACATTATTTGTTTTAGAAAATTGGTATAATGAGCATACTCCCGATAAATGAGCCATTAGTATCGGTACTCTTGCCAGTATACAACTTTCCAAACATAGAGAAAACGGTAAATAGTATTTTAGAGCAATCTTACAATAATCTTGAATTATTAATTTGTGATGATGGTTCAAAAATAAAGCCAATTATTGATAATTATGATGATAGAAGAATAAAGTATTTTGAAAATAAAATAAATATGGGCTTGGGACCTACGCTAAATAGATTATTAAAATTATCAGATAAATCATCAAAATACTTTGTAACAGTTGAACAAGATGATTGTTATGAGACTTATTTTATTAAAGATAGTATCTTTTTCCTTGAAAGAAATTTAGATTTCGGTATGGTTTCTGGACTTTCAGAATTCTGGGATGGGAAAAGAGTAACTTATTTGTTTCCTGGAATGATAGCCCAAGGATTTGACTATCCATTTTTCAAAGAAATGTTTTTGCTCAACTATAGAAAACAGATTAAAGTAACACAAACTTGTATGGTTGTTAGAAAAGATATCCATATGAAAAATAATTTAATATTTTCTTCAAATTACCAAAGCCTATCTGTGGATTGGGATTATGTGCTTAGGTTTTCACTTAAATCAAAAATTAAGGGAATAAATAAAGTTTTCGTTAGGCAGGATAGAAGGATTGATAGGAATTCATTGACAAAGAAGCACCTTTTAGCCGGAATTATAGTAAGAAAATTACTTAAAGACTTTTACAATGAATTTCCACATATAGTAAGCAAAAAAGATTATCGATATGCTTTAGCCACGCAATACTATAATGAATTAGGGAATTTAAAATTTATTCCAAGAATTATAAATTTAATATTTGGTATTTTACCAATAGATCCTGACTTAAATAGATTTCTAACTCGCTTAAAAAAGGAAATTAATTGTCTAAAATGGAAAAAATAGTCTTATTTCATCCATTTGTGCCTAAAAAAGCCAAAAAATATGTTAATGAAGTTTTAAATACGCGTTGGATTGGACAAGGACCAAAAGTCGAACAGTTTGAAATCAAGTTCCAAAGTAAATTTGCCAAATCGCACAATTGCCTTGCTGTAGGTTCTGGCACTGATGCACTGCACTTAGCATATATTCTAGCGGGTATTGGGGAAGGCGATGAGGTTATAGCACCATTATTTACCTGTACTGCTACTAACATACCATTACTTTATTTAAATGCAAAAATTAGATTCGCAGACATTGACCCAAATACTTTAAATATTAATACAGAACATGTTAAAGAATTAGTCAATGAAAAAACAAAGGCTATAGTGTGTGTCCATTATGGTGGACTACCATGCGATATGGAAGGATTATTAAATATTGCAAATCAATATAATATTCCCATTATACAAGATTCTGCCCATGCTTTAGGATCTAGATATAAAAATTTTAATATATCAGACCTTACAGATTTTTCATGTTTCTCATTTCAAGCAATAAAAACCATCACAACTGGAGATGGTGGAATGCTAGTTATTAAGAATAAAGATCTTTATAAAAAAGCTAAGAGATTAAGATGGTTTGGTATTGACAGGGAAAAAAAACAGAAAGGCATTTGGGAAAATGATATTATCGAAATTGGATATAAATACCAAATGACTGATATTTCCGCAGCAATGGGTATTTCGGGGCTGGAGGATTTTGATAGACAACTTAGTTATAAACGTGAATTATTTTATTATTATAAAAAGTGTCTAAAAGATGTTTCAGATATTCAGTTCATAGATAATGATGATTCCAATTATTACCATTCTGCATGGTTGTGTACAATATTAGTGGATAATAGACAGGGTTTACAGAATAAATTGGCTGAGAATAATATCGAAAGTGGACAAGTACACTATAGGAATGATAGGTATGAAATATTCTCTAAATTTTCTGAGAAGAATTTTCCAAATATGGATAACCTAGAAAAAAAATATTTAGTACTGCCTATGCATCCTAAGGTAAAAAAACATGATATTGATAGAATAATAGCAGTTATAAAAAATGGCTGGTAAAGTATGGATAATTTGGAAAAGTATTTTCTTGAAAATGAAAAAATAATTCATAAATGCAATCAAGATAGTTCAGACTCACTAGTTTTATTTAGAAATAAACTCTTAGTGATTTGATGCCAAATAATTACTGCTGATAAAAAAGTAATTATTGTTATAGCTGGATTTATAATATTAATAAAGATTCGAAATTAGACTATAAAGCACTTTGTTTCTGGTTTTCTACAGGATTTTTTTATAAAAAGGAATCATTTGTCAAAGCTAAAAAAAATCACCCGTCATTTGACCAACCAGATCTCAAATGGCATTACACTCCAAATGATATTTCTTTCAAAAGTGCGGTGTCCAACTTTACAGATTTATTTGAATTTCAAATAAAAAGCAAACTACAAGGTAAAAGGGTAATACTTCCTATTTCAGGTGGATTGGATTCAAGAACTATTGCTGCTGCATTAAAGGAACATAGAAATGTTGTGGTGTACTCGTATGAATTTGAAAATGGATTAAATGAAACTAAATATGGAAAAATGATTGCAAATAAGTACTCATGGGATTTTCACTCTTTTAAAATTCCAAGAGGCTACCTTTGGAAAAGATTGATTAATTTAGCTAAAATAAATCAATGTGAGGTAGAATTCACCCATCCACGTCAGATGGCAGTAATAGAGGAAATATCCCAACTTGGAGATATAATTGTATCAGGATCAATGGGCGATTTACTTTTTGATAGTTTTAATCTTTCTTATGATGCCAATACCACTGACCTCATTCAATATGCTATGCAAACTATAGTTAAACCAAGTGGTTATGAGTTGGCTAATGAATTATGGAACCACTGGAAATTAGATAAAGATTTTGAAAGTGAATTAAATAAAAGAATTAAAACTAGTTTGAGGGAAATAAATATTGATAATCCCAATAGTCTTATGCGTGCTTTTAAAGTAATGAATTATGTTAAAAGATGGACGAATGTTAACATGGAAGTATTTACAAATTATAGCAAAGTATTTGCACCATACCATGAAAATGAAATTTGTGAATTTGTATGTACTTTACCTGAATACCATCTTTCAAATAGAAAAATCCAGATCGAATACATAAAAAAAAGAGCACCAGAACTTGCAAGAATACCTTGGCAAGATTATGATTTAGATTTATATAAATATAAATATTTTAATTCTATATTTTTTCCTCGAAGAATAATGCGTTACGCAAAAAGAATTATCAAAGAAAACATTCTAGGAAAACCAAAAATAATTGAAAGAAATTGGGAACTACAATTTTTGGGCAAAGAAAATAAAAAAGCATTGGAAAAATGGCTTTTCCAGAATAATGGTTTGCATTCCATTATCCCTAAAGAAATAATTTCAAAATACTACAAAAATTTTTTGGACAAAGATTCCATAGCTTATAGTCATTCCATAAGTATGCTATTGACATTAGCAGTTTGGTCGAGATACAACAAAAGTTTCCATCAAGATTTTGAAAAATAGGATTACATACCTTTTATGGAAATGGATAAATTCAATTTATTATAGTGGGAATAGTGTAAAATGCCCACTTTGCAATTGGAATGGTTCAGAGTTTTTAAACTTAAGATGTCCAAAATGTAACTCACTACCAAGGCAAAGATTAGTGCCTTATTGCATGAAAACTTTTAATCTCCAAGAAAAAAGAATATTACATGTAGGCCCAAATAAAAGTGAGTATGATTATGTTGTGAAAATGATCAATCCTGCAGTTTATGACAGAGTAGCTTTATCAAAAAATGAAATTGTAAACTTGCCAAAAGACATAGCAAAAAACAGTTTGAAACAAGAATATTATGATTTGGTGATAATATGGCACGTACTTGAACACATAAAGGACGATGTAAAAGCGATTAAAAATTTATTCTCATCTCTTAGATATGGAGGAAAAATATTAGTATCTGTTCCTATTCACCCTAAAGGAAATTCTAAAACAATTGAGGATGATAAAATTGATGAAAAAGAATATGAAAAAATCTATGGTGACAGACACCATGTTAGATCTTGTGGTTTAGATTATATTGAAAGGTTTATCAATGCAGGATTTAAATTAATCTATGATGTAAATGTGAAAAATATTAATCCTAAAAAGATAGAATATTTTGGTTTAAGTATAAATCACATAGCCTGGATTTGTGAAAAATCTGAAATTAAAGTGTAATAATTGAAAGTAGCGTTCTATTCAGGTTTAATACCTTCTACTGTATTCATAGAAAATCTCATAAAATCAGTTTCTGAAAAAAACATAAGCGTTATTATTTTTGGTCAAAGAGTGTCAAAGATTGATTATAATGGAAAATATATTAAAGTATATGATACACCGAAGCATTGGGCTTTGAGATTGGTATATGTAATCTTTCAAACAATCACTTTGATTATACTTGATTGTAAAAAATATTTTATACTTTTGAAATATTATAAAAAAACTCATCAGAATAAGAGTTTAATTAATTTTATAAATTGGAGTGCAAAAGTTTTACCTGTTATCAATAACCTACCTGATATATTTCATATCCAATGGGCAAAATCTTTACCTGATTGGATTTTTTTAAAGGAAGAATTTGGCGTTAGGATAATATTGAGTTTGAGAGGCACCCACCTAACAGTGAGTCCGCTATCAGACAAGCATCTAAAGAAGCAATATATTCGCCTTTTTCCTAAAGTAGATAAGTTTCATGCGGTCTCTAAATCTCTCAAAAATTTAGCACTTCAATATGGAGCAAAAGAAGAGGATGTTATTGTTATTAATGCTTCAAATCATATGGATATACTTAATGAAAAAAATAGAGTGACCAAAATTAATAATAAGTCAATTAATTTTATTTCTATTGGAAGATTCCATTGGATAAAAGGCTACAAGTATGCGCTATCCACAATGCGAAAGCTATTAGATAATAATATCCCTTTACACTATACAATCATTACACAAGACTCACCTTCAGAGGATATCCTTTATCAAATTGAAGATGATAGGTTAAAAAATAATGTTACCTTGGCTTCATTAGATTCACAGGAAGATGTATATAAATTAATGGTTGAATCTGATTTTTTGATCCTTCCAAGTATAGATGAAGGAATAGCGAATGTTGCACTAGAAGCAATGTCAGTTGGGCTTATTGTAATAAGCAGTGATTGTGGAGGTATGAAAGAACTGATAGACCATAATAAAAATGGATTTTTATTTTCTAATCGTAATGTCGATGATATGACAGAAACTATTTTGGAAATACTAAATAAAGATCAAGATGCATTGCAAACAATAATGAAAAATGCAATGCAAACCATTAAAAATCGATATGATCCATCGCTTTTTGGCCAACGTATGAAAAACTTATATGAATCTGTGTATCATCAATAATTCCTTCAAAAAATAAAATGTACAGATTTGATTTAAAAAAGTATATTAGGAACTGTTTGACATATTTTATCCAAGGCGAGTGGATGGGTTTAGGCCACTTTCTTTTATCAGAGACTAGTAACTATTTTTTAAAAAAAAGGTTCTCTAATAATGAAAGAAAAATATATTGTCCTATATGTAAATACTCTTCACCATTCTTTAGACATATTAGTAACCCTATTAAAATATCATGGAATTCTGCATGTCCAAATTGTGATAGTAGATCTAGACATAGAGGATTAATATTTTTATATAACAAGTATCTCAAAACAAAAAATAAAAAAAGAATCCTTCATTTCGCACCAGAGCCAGTTTTGACTAAGTTAATTAAGGTTTTTTTTCAACATGAATATTTAACCACAGATTTAAATATGAAAAAAGTGGATTATGTTTCAGAAGATGTGCAAAACTTAAGTTTTAAAGATTCTTCTTTCGATATAATATTGAGTAATCATGTCTTAGAACATGTAAGAAATGATGGATTGGCCTTGAATGAAATGGCAAGGATATTAAAAAAGGGAGGATATGCAATTATTACTGTTCCTGGTGACTGGCGAAGAAAAAAGACAAGAGAATTTTCAAATTTGAAACTTAACGGTCACTACAGAGACTATGGACTAGATATAGTAGACAAAATGGGAAATTATTTTTCCAAAGTGAATAAAATTGATCTCTCCAGATATAATGGATCAAAATATGCAATAAAAAAACTAGAGATTGCCTTTTTATGTATAAAATGACCATAGGTATAGTGTTAGCAAATACACCTAGCCAATCTGAAACCTTTATTTTATCAAAAATAAAGATTCTCCAGGATATCGGATATAAAACACTAGTTTTTGGAAATAGTTTAAATGGACCCCACCATTATGATGTAATCTCTCATCCTAAAATAAGTGGTATGAAACTTTTTCAGTTTATAAAAGTCGCCTTTTCTCTTACGTCCTTAATTTTCTTTTATCCAAAGATATCATATAAATTTTTAAAATTAGAAAAAAAGGATGGTATCTGTTTACGTACAAGATGGGAAAACTTGTATCTAAATAATCATATTTTGAAAAAAAAAATGGATTGGATCCATTTTGGTTTTATTACCATGGCAGAAAGAAGAGAAAATGTTGCTGCAGCAATAAATGCTAATATGGCACTTAGTCTTCGAGGATACGACATATCAATTTATCCACTTAAATATAATGGGTGTTTTGATCGGGTTTGGAACAAAGTCGATAAAGTTCATTCTATCTCAAAAGATCTACTAAAAATCGCTTACAGAAGAGGATTAGATATGAAAACTGAGAGTTCCATAATTTATCCAGCTATCGACACTTGTTATTTTAATGCTAAATCAGAAAAAGTAAAAAACTTGAACAATAAAAAACTTAAGGTACTAACTGTAGCTAGATTGCATTGGAAGAAAGGATTGGATTACACGCTTGAGGCTTTAGCAATCTTAAATAAAAAAAATATTTCATTTGAATATATTATCATAGGTGAAGGACAGTGCCGAGAACAACTATTGTACACCATAGATGATCTAGGTCTTAGTGAGTGTGTACATTTATTAGGTCTGGTGAAGCATGATCAAATAAAGAAATATTATCATAAATCGCACATATACATACAGTATAGTATTCAAGAAGGATTTTGTAACTCTGTTTTAGAGGCTCAGGCTATGGGTTTATTGACATTTGTTTCAGACGCAGAAGGGCTCTCAGAAAACGTAATTAATGATAAGACAGGTTGGGTTATACCAAAAAGAAGACCAAAATGTTTAGCAAAAAAGATAATTTCTATAATTAACTCTGATGAAGAAAGTATAAACCAAGTCAGGTTTGCCAGCATGAACAGGGTTAAAAAGAGATTCAATTTACTTAACCAAACTAAACTATTTGATGAGTTTTATAGACTCTAATCAAAGAATAATTATTTAGGGTGGTGCTGGATTTGTTGGGTCTTCAATTAATTAATGCAGCTGTTGAGCCATCAATTATGGCGGGTATAAGATTACTTTTTCATGTTGGTACTGTGCAAACGTTTACCAAACCAGAATAAGTTATTAATTAATGTGAATTCCGCCCTGCAATTTAATAATATATATTAAAGCAGAATAAAATCCAGACAATATTATGATACGCATATTAAATCTAAATATTTAATTGAAGGTAAAACAGAAGGTCCATTTATAGTATAAATAAAATATTTTGAAGGTTTACATACCATCTGATATAAAAATCACTATCGATAAAAAATTAATATTTTTATTAGCTAGACCCTTTTATTCATCTAATGGTTGGATACAATATGGTGATACATTTAAACAATGGGGGCTGGATTCAGATTATTTAAAATTAGTTAATGATATAAAAAATTCTGATGTATTATTAATTCCATTTCCAATTAACAACTATGTTGATAATGGTTTAATACATCACCTCGAATATTATAATGAACTTTGTGAAATGAATATGATCAAAGGTTATGGTTATATATCTGGAGATTATGGTAAAAAATACCCCGAATTTAAAAATATGTATTATTTTAGAATGAGTGGTTTTAGGAGTCAATTAAGTGATCACAATAAGGGATTCCCTGCTGCATTGTCTGACTATGCTAAAATTCTTTTTAATAATGAAAAATTAATATTCAATGAAAAGAGCCCTAACCCCAAAATTGGATTTTGTGGACATGCGACATCCAATAAGGTAAACTATTTAAAACAGTTATTGTTTTATTTGAATGAAAATATGAATCGTTTTATTCAAAAGCCAAATAGAAATGATTATGAACCTTTTTTCATATCTGGATATGAAAGATTTAAAATTTTAAGAAATCTCCAAAATGATGATGAATTAGATACAAATATTATTTTTCGTGACAAATATAGGGGGGGTGCAAAAAATAAATTAGAACTAAAATCAACCACAATAGAGTACTATGAGAATATTAAAATTTCTGATTATATAATATGTATAAGAGGAACTGGTAATTTTTCAATAAGAATGTATGAAGCACTTATGATGGGGCGTATACCTGTATTAATAAATACTGATTGTCTGTTGCCATTAACTAAGCAGATCGATTGGAATGAACATATGGTCATAATCGAATGGGAAGAAAGAAAAGAGGCTGGTAACATTATAAAAGAATTCCACAAAAACATTTCCAAGGACGACTTTCAAAAATTACAATTAAAAAATAGACGACTATGGGAAACTCATTTAAAGCCAGAATGGATTTTAAACCATTTATTAGAATTATAATATTAATTTGGTCAAGGATAAAATATTAAAATACAATTCCCCAAAATCAATTTCTTAAATATAGTCAAGCCAATATGGTATTATAATTTAAATTCAAAAATAAATTCAAATTATTTCATCGATTACCATAAAATGACGGATGATGAAAAAATATTTATAGATTATTCAAATTTATATGAGCATGATAAATCTTCATTAATCGATGCCACATATCAAGCATGGCATAAGGGCTTTATTGATCTTAAAAATAGTAAGCCTTTATCAATAGATCACTCAATGAGTATAAAAGACCAATATATTTTTATAAAAAGAATGTTCAATCCATTTTGGTCATATTATGTCCTTTTATTGAGAATTTTATTTTTTAGGATAACCCTTAAAGAATTGATATTTGTATACAAAATAAGAGATATAAAAAAAATTGATTTATATAATTCTCATTTTACATATAATAATTATGACAGTTTTGAATCGAATTTGATTAGGAAGGAGCCCTTAGTTACAATAATAATACCAACATTAAACAGATACCCAGAATTAAAAAATGTATTAAATGATTTAGAAGCTCAAACCTATACCAATTTTGAAATTATTGTTGTTGATCAGAGCGTTCCATTTAAACAAAAATTCTATAACTCATATGATTTACATATTAAAGTAATTAAACAAAAAGAAAAAGGTTTATGGAGAGCAAGGAATACGGCAATTAATCATGCTAAAGGAGATTTTATTTTATTACTTGATGATGACTCAAGATTAGAAGATGGTTGGATTAACCAACATTTAAAGTGCATAGATTATTTTAATGTAGATATATCTGCAGGAGTTTCTATTTCAATGGTTGGTGCTCCAACACCACAAAATTATGGTTACTTTAGATGGGCAGATCAACTAGATACTGGTAATACGATGTTAAAAACTGAAGTATTTCAGAGAACCGGATTATTTGATATTCAGTTTGAAGGAATGAGAATGGGTGATGGAGAATTTGGTGCAAGAGCGTTTATGAACGGTTTTAGAAGTGTGAGTAATCCAAAAGCAAGGAGATTTCATTTAAAGAGTAAAGATGGCGGCTTAAGAGAAACTAGTGGATGGGATGGCATGAGACCAAAAAGTATTTTTGAGCCGAGACCAATCCCTAGTGTTCTATATCTTTATCGTAAGTATTGGGGAAATAAATCTTCCATTTTATCATTGATCCAAACTTTACCTACTTCTTTAGGTCCATACAGCATAAAAGGTACTAGGCTTGGAAAGATGATTAGTCTCATTATTCTATTATCTTTTTTCCCGTTTGTGATTTTACAAGTACTACGTGCTTGGATGATAAGTTCAAAGATGCTAAAAAATACAATCTCATAAATAAATAGTTTTAGAATGAAAATTCTACAAATAATTGATACACTTGATATTGGTGGTGCTGAAAGAATACTAGTTAATATTACAAATCTACTTTTTAAAAGAGGAGTGGATGTAAGTGTTTTGACGACTGTCATAAACGGTCCATTGGCAGAGGATCTAAATCCCAATATCAAAATCATTTCTGTGAGGAGAAAAAGAAAATATTCAATTCTTTCAATGTATCATTTATTTTGCTATATAAAAAATTATGATATACTACATGTGCATTTATGGCATAACCTAAAATATGTTTTATTCATAAAAAAGATGTTTCAATTAAAAAATGCAATAATCTTCCATGACCATTTTGGAGGAAAATATAATGATTACTTTTTTAAATTCTTCAGAAATGATTTCTATTATATTGGTGTTAATGATGAACTATGTAATAAAGCAGAATTAGCTGGAATAGAAAGAAAGAAAATATCATTATTAAAAAATTTTGTTGATATTGATATCAAAGGTTTTAGAAGTAGGAATAAAATAAATAAAGTTATATTAATATCAAATTTTCATATTATAAAAAACATTGAATTTGCAGTTCGACTAATCAATGAGTACTTAAAAATAGATAACATCCAACTAGACATATATGGATATATCCATAATCAAGCATATTATAATAAAATAGTTAAAAATATTAAATCAGCAGGTTTATCTGATAACATAAACATAATCACGGACTGTAAAAATATAACAGAAGTTCTATTAAATTATGATTTTGGACTTCATGTATCAAAATATGAAACTGGCCCTTTAGTATTACTTGAATACATTATGACCAGGATCCCCTTCTTAACTTATAATACTGGAGATGTAGCGAAGGAAGTCTCATCAGTGATTCCTGAATTTGTAAATGATGATTTTGATATAAAAAATTGGGTTAAGAGATTGCAATTTGGATTGAGTAATAAAGCCTTGCTTAGAGAGCGAATGGATGGCCTAAATGATTTCGAATTATTAAAAGATGAATGTTATAATAAATGTCAAAAAGTGTATACAATTATAAAAAACTCCTTATAATATCAGATACCTCAATGAAAATTGATGATACTGGCAAAATAAAAATATTAGAACCAGTAGCTAGGGAAATTCAACATGTAGAGAAATTATTTGATGAGATTACATGGATTGGATATGATTATTCTGATGATAAAACTATCAATTTCAAAGGTATAAAGTCTCAAAAGATAAATTATGTGGTTTTAGAAAGGACTGGTGGAAAATATTTTATGGATAAAATCAATATTATAAAAAATATTATACCCTATACAGCATTACTATTACGACATATCCATAAACATAATATAATTCACACTAGATGTCCCTCTCTTCCAGGTTTTATCACTATCATTATATCTAGGTTTTTCACCAAAAAGGTTTTCTGGCATAAATATGCAGGAGATTGGAGTAGTAGAAATATCCCCCCTTTCTATAGACTACAAAGATTATTATTAAATATATCTATACCTAGTCCTTCCTTTGTAGGTATAAATGGAAACTGGCCAATACAAAAGAGACATTTGGTAAATATTGAAAATCCGTGTCTAACAAAAGGAGAATTGGACTCTGGTTATGAGGTGACCGAAAAAAAAGATTATTACGGTAATATCAAAATTTGTTTTGTTGGACGTTTGGATAAGAAAAAAGGCGTAGATAGAATAATAGAAGCAATTAAAATACTTGATAATAAAAAATGGATTGATAATGTTTACTTTATTGGTGATGGACCTGATAGAAATGAGTTTGAATTAAATGCAGAAAATATTAAAAATATAAAAATTAATTTTACAGGTGCAATTTTTCGTCAAGAATTAAATGAGTATTATAAAAAATGTCATATTATAATATTACCATCATTATCCGAGGGCTTTCCAAAAGTAATTACTGAAGCCATTGCCTATGGATGTGTACCAATATCCTCAAATAGTGGAAGTGTTGGTCAATATTTAACTAGAGATTTTGGAATAATACTTAATAATATTTCTCCAAAAACAATATCTACTACGTTAATAAAAATTGAAAAAAATCGAAATATCTTAAAAAACAAAGCTGCTAAAGGATATCAATTAGCATCTTTTTTTCTTTATGAAAAATATAATGAAAAGATAAAAGGTTTATTAACAAAATATGCTTAATAATATTCTTAAATCTAGAAGAAATTTTGAATGGACTATCTTCCATTTATTATTGGGAGTTTTCTCAACTATCAGTGAATGGTTTCTGATTGGATGGTTTTATATCATAATTATTTCATCAATAAATGGAATAATCTCGAGTTTAATAATTCATAATTCTCTAAATAAAGTCATTCCATTTATTATTTATTTATGTTCTTTTGAAGTCTTAGGTAGAGTAATTATGGCATATCCCTATATCCCCTGGGAACTAAGTAAATATATTATAATTGCAATAACATCTTTTTTGCTAATTAGTGGAAAGGTTGGTAAACCTAATATGACGGGAGTACTGATTTTTCTATTTCTTATACCTGGAATGTTTATTGATAAAAGTCATTCAGTAAATTTCTCAGAATTGTCTTTGAATCTTCTAGGTCCTATAAGCATGAGTTTAATATTAATAGTCATAGGAGGGGAAAAAATTAATGATTTTGATTTTAATTCATTATTGAGATTATTGTGGTATAATTCTATATCTGTTTTGATTTATGTAATATTTGAAACCCCTAATTATTCTGAATTAAGTTTTTCTTTAAATGCAGACTTTAAAGCTTCAGGAGGTTTTGGTAGTAATCAGGTTGCTACAATTTTAGGCCTTGGAATGTTTTTTAGTTTTTATGCTTGGATGAATAAACTATTGTTTTCTGGTTTACACGTCCTTGATGGATTCTTTATTGGTTTATTTGCCTATCAGGGTTTTCTTACATTTTCAAGAGGCGGAATGATTATAGGCCTTGTCGCAATCCTTTTTTATTACTTGATTTATCGAAGTTCTAAATCATTCAAGCGTGATACTAAGACTAAGAGACTTAGGCCATTAGTATTATTTTTTTTTGCGGTTATTATTCTTTTTTCATCATATGCAATAATCCAAAATCTTTCTAGAGGAAATTTAGCATTACGGTATTTGGGTGAAACAGAAACGACCCTATCGGGAGAAAAACTTAAAACATTGAATACAATTACAACTGGAAGGTATTCTATCATCATGAGTGATTTAGAGCTATGGTATAATAATTTTAGCTTTGGTACTGGTGCAGGTTCATCAAGGTTTTTGAGAGATATAGATCTTTATGGCATTCTTGCTCATACAGAACCTACGCGTCTGCTTGCTGAACACGGGATATTTGGCCTATTAATTATAATCTTAATGGTGTTCACTGTATTTAAATCATTTCTGATTAATCAGTATTCAACTAATAGGGCGATCTTAGTAATCCTTGGCATTATTGCCATAGGAACAAGTTTGCATTCAGCAATGCGAACTTTTGTTACCCCAATTCTTCTAGCAATTAGTGCAATGCGTATTACTTCAGACGATTAGATGTATTTGAAATATTTACATAAACAAAATCTAGTGTACTATTAAATGTGTGGATTTTTTGGAATTGTTGATTATTCTGGTGGCCTCGATATTCAAAGGTCAAAAGAAGCATTAAATACCTTAAAGCATCGTGGTCCAGATCATCAAAAATTTTGGACAGATAAAAAAAATATTTTTTTAGGTCATAACCGTTTGAGTATTATTGATTTATCCTCAAAAGCAAATCAACCATTTTTTTCTTCTTGTGGAAATGCCGCAATCACATTTAATGGTGAAATTTATAATTATGAATCCTTAAAAAAAGAAATAAGATTCAATGATTTTCGTACAAACTCTGATACTGAAACCATTATAGAAGGCTATATAGATAAAGGAGTTTCGTTTTTTAAAAGATTAAGAGGCGTTTACTCTTTTGCAATAGTAGATTTTAGAAATGAACAAAAAGTAATATTGGTCAGAGATCCCGCAGGAGTAAAACCACTTTATTTCAAAGAAGAAAAAAATAAAATAATTTTTGGGAGCGAGATAAAATCCATAAAAAAAATATCTCATGAAAATCTCGTAATTAATCAAATTTCAATTAAGCAATACTTAAATTTGGGCTTCATACCTGAACCATCTACAGTTTACAAAAACTTAATTGCTTTAGAGCCAGGAAACACTTTTGTATGGAGGGGTAATGGTCCTAAATCAATAACACCTTTCTTTAGTTATTCATACGATAATTGGAACTCCAATTCCTTCATTGAAAATGTAGAAAATATCTCAATTGCTTTAGATAGGGCGATTCAGAGGAATCTTGTGTCTGATGTCAATTTGTCTTTGGCCTTGAGTGGTGGCATTGATTCTTCTTTGATATATGATAGAATATTGAAAAATGAAAAATCTATTAATGCATTAACGATTTCCTTTAAAAAGAATAAGCACTATGACGAGTCTTTTATCAGCGAGAGATATTCTAATGAAAAACGTAATCATAAAATAATTAATCTCGAGACTGTGATTGATTTAGAATTGATAAATAAATTATTCATACATTTTGATCAACCATTTGCGGATTCATCCGCAATTCCAGTTTATTTGATAAGTAAAATTGCATCACAAAATAGTAAAGTAATTATTGGAGGTGATGGTGGAGACGAGTTGTTCAATGGATATATTTACCAAAGAATACTGCCGCTAATGAAAAGAGTTAGTTCTTTTCCTAGATTAATTAATTTTTTTAATAATTACATAGGTTTTCTTCCAGATAATTACTATAGAAAATTAAAACGTTTGCAAAGTTTGATGATCAATCAAGAGGCGGTTTTTTATAACAAAAATTCTTGGATGCCAATTTGGACAGAAATGAATGGGAATAGTGTATTTAATTACCAAAACAAAACTGAGCATGTCATACAATATTCTAAAATTTTTAGTAATGATAAACCCCAAAACTTTCAAGGAATGATTATTTTTGATTATTTTAGAAAACTTATGCTTGGAGACTATATGCGGAAATTAGACATGATGTCCATGTTAAATGGTGTAGAGTGGCGTGTTCCTTTCTTAGATGAAGATCTGGTCAAAATGGCCTTTTCAATTCCATATGAACAAAAATCAAATGCTTTTAGTGGAAAAAAACATACAAAATATCTACATCGTAAGGCATATCCTAGTTATACTACAAATTTCCCTAAACATGGTTTTTCTATACCACTTAGTGATTATTTAACATTGGAAAGTCGTAAACAAATAAGTGAAAAGATTTCGAAAAAAGATAACTATGTTAGCGAATTCATTAGTATGGATTATATTAAATATTTATCAAAACAATTCATTAAATATTCAGATAAGCGTCAAATTAGTTACGAATCGGTATACCAAAGAGTTCTAATGCTTTACGTATTAGAAAATTGGCATGATAGTTTATAAAATAAATTAATTTTCATTCTTAAGTCTCTTATTAGGCAGCCAAATTAAGATTTCATCCAAGAACAGATGAAGAGGTAGAGTATTATCAAAATAGTTTACATCGGCAATAGGCTTAGTTCATATGGTTTTACCCCAACTGGCATTGAGACATTAGGTGAAAAACTATCTGGAATATCAACAGTAATATTGTCCTCTAATAAGTTAAATAAAATTTTCAGATTGTATGATATGATGTTAACTATTATAAAAAATAGAAATTCTACTCATTATGTTCTCATTGATACTTATAGCGGATTGGCATTTTGTTATGCTTTCGTATGTGCAATGTTATGCAGATTAATTGGTTTAAGGTATCTACCAATACTAAGAGGTGGTGACTTACCAAAAATGTTATTAAAGAATAAATTTATTTCAAAAATGATATTCTCTCATTCAAAAATTAATATTTCACCGTCATTGTATATGAAATCAAAGTTTCAGGAAATAGGCCTACAAACCAAATATATTCCTAATTCAATTGATATTGATAAGTATAAATTTAAACATAGAAAAAAATGTAAACCTAAATTCCTATGGGTAAGGTCATTTCATAAAGTATACAACCCAGAAATGGCAATAAAAGTATTTTATGAGATAAAGAAAAAAATACCATCTGCACAATTATGTATGGTTGGACCTGATAAAGATGGTTCGATGATTGAATGTAAAGAATTAGTAAAAAAATTAAAAATTTATGATTGTGTCTATTTTACAGAAATCTTATCAAAAGAAGATTGGACTGACATTTCATCACAGTACGATATTTTTTTAAATACAACAAATTTTGATAATCAACCAGTTAGTGTCATAGAAGCCATGGCATTAGGCTTACCAATTGTTTCAACAAATGCTGGTGGGTTACCTTTTTTACATAAAAATGGCTCCGATGCATTATTAAATAATAAAAATGATGTAAATGGAATGACTAAATCTGTCTTGAGAATTATAAATGACAATGACATGGCTTCAAAATTATCATTTAATGCAAGAAAAAAAGCAGAGAATTTTGATTGGATTAGGATTCAAGCAAGTTGGCAAAAAGAATTAGACATTAATTATTTCAATGAAAAAAATATTAATAAAAAAACCATTCAAGATATTTATGATATATACATGTCAAAAAAATCATTTATTAATAAATGGTCATTAAAAAATTTTGGAAATATTATTATATCTAAAGAGAGGCTTTATTATGCAAACAAGTTATTAAAAAATATCAATGTTGATTTAAAAAACAAGAAGATATTAGATGTTGGTTGCGCGGGAGGTAATACAGTCAAGTTAATGATGAGTTTAGGAGCTAATGAAAAAAACATTTATGGAATAGATATTCGTCAAAATAGAATAGAACATGCAAAAATGATGTACCCATCTGCAAAATTTTTAAAAATGGATGCTAGAAATATTAAATATCCTGATAATAAATTTGATTTTATAAATACTTTTACCCTATTCTCATCCATAAAGGATTCTAAAAGTCGTAAGCAGATTTCAAATGAGATTCAAAGAGTTCTAAAACCCAATGGATTAATATTATACTATGATTTAAGGTATGCAAATCCTATCAATAAGAATGTTGTTCGTATTGATCAAAAAGAAATTGATTATATGTTTCCAAAAATGAAAAAAATCATAAAGTTGATCACTGTAATGCCGCCATTAGTAAGAAGTCTTGGCGCATTTACGATTAGCATCTATCCAATTTTATCGAAAATTTCAATATTAAGGACCCATTATATTGGATTATTTAGGAAAACTTAGAAATTAGATTTCTTTTTAAATCATTAATGAAAATTGCAGGTTACGATATTTATAAAGCTGCAAAATACCTTAACTATATACATTCATTGCCAATAGGGGAAAAAATAGATTGGCAGGATCAGTCAAAATGGGATATAGTAAAATTTCATTGGAAGAATAATGACTTTTATAATGACAAACTCAAGAATAACCTTCCAAAAAAATGGGAAGAATTACCAATAATGCAAAAAACAGATTATCAGCATGGGATAAATAAATTATTATCGAATAAATACACCAAAAAAAACACCTACATTGCAAATACATCAGGTTCATCTGGGAAACCTTTTTTCTATGCGAAAAATAAAAATGCTCATGCGATGACTTGGGCCCTTACGGAAAATAGATATAAATGGCATAGTCTAGATTTTGAATCAAAACAGGCTAGGTATTTTGGTACCCCATTAGAGAATACTGGGAAGTATTATGAGTTATCAAAAGATTTTATAATGAATAGGAAAAAATTATTGATATTTGATCTATCAGACAATGCACTAAATGAACACATAAAAATATTTTCAAGAATAAAATTTAATTTTATCTATGGCTATACTAATGCATTAGTCCTTTTTGCTAGATATCTCATAAAAAATGATTTAATCTTAAATTCTATTTGTCCAACACTAGAATTATGTATCACGACATCTGAAGTTCTAACCTTTGAAGATAGAAAAATATTAAATTCAGCATTTGGAGTAGTGGTTGTAAATGAATATGGTATTTCAGAAGCAGGCGGCATTACGGCTTTTGAGAATGAGAACTCTGATTGGATTCTATCTTCTGAAACACAATTTATTGAAATCGTTGATGATGATGGATCAATCGTCGAAGTTGGAGAGGAAGGGAAAATTTTGATTACAGATTTGCATAATAAAGCTATGCCTTTTATACGATATGAAGTTGGTGATACTGGGGTTTTAAAATTTCAGGAAAGTAATAATGAACTGGTATTAAATAAACTGACAGGAAGAACAAATGATACAATAATGCTTCCGAGTGGTAAAAAGTCACCTGGTTTAACTTTTTATTATATTTCTAGATCTATTCTAGAATCTTCTGGTATTCTAAAAGAGTTTATAATAAGACAAGTTGCTCTTGATATTTTCATATTTGATATCATCTCTGATAGAAATTTAACTGATAATGAAATAAAAAAGATTCAAAAGAAAATGGATATTTATTTAGAACCAGGTCTAACATTAAAGATCAACAGGTTAAATACAATTAAACGTCCAAAATCAGGAAAGCTGAAACATTTTTATTCAGAAATCAATGAATGATAATCCATTTATCACCTATATTGCTCCAATAAGAAATGAATCATCATTCATTGAAAGAATGATTAAATCAATTATAAATCAAAATAATAATAATTTTGATTTTGAAATTATTGTTGCGGACGGAATGTCAACAGATGGTACTAGAAACATAATACATAGATTAATGAAGACAGTAAATGAAATAAAGTTAATTGATAATCCAGAGAAAATTGTATCTACAGGCTTTAATCGTGCTTTATCAATTTCAAGAGGTGATTATATAATTCGTATAGACGGGCATGCAGAATTAGCCACAGACTTTTTACAGAACTCTCTAAAAGAATTAAAAACTACAAATGCTGATTGTGTAGGTGGGCCGATAACAAACATTGCAACGGGAATTATTGGTAATGCAATTGCAATTGCACAACAATCAAAATTTGGTGTTGGTGGTGTTGCATTTAGAGAGAAT